>SAMEA104315423__coassemble_1641_pt1 | contig 97517 bp, 92 predicted proteins | sample SAMEA104315423__metabat2_low_PE_012 | metagenome-assembled genome bin SAMEA104315423 (sample SAMEA104315423) | gut metagenome | biome: Monkey gut; feature: monkey-associated habitat; material: faeces | place: China | collected 2013 | reverse complement strand
TTTGGGGAGCTGTTTTTGATAAAATTCAAATCTCCAAAAATTTGCGCAGTAGTAAGGGTGGGAGTCGAAAGAATATTGGCACCTACTTTTTTATGCTAGTAATTCGTTTGATAAGAAATTAATATGACGCGCAGCGTTATTCTACAATGTTTCGTAGGATTTCGCTGCGCGTGATTTGTTTTATGTGGATTTAAATATGTCTATTTGTATAGTTCAAGTGTTTTTGGCTATACGGGGGCATAGAAACGAGTATTTGGATGTATAGACCCCGCATTTGAACTGTGCCGGGGTGAGAAAGCAAATATTTGAATGAATAGTCCCCACTTCTAAGCTTCACCGGGACGAAGAAGCGAATATTTGAATGAATAGTCCCCGCTTCTAAGCTTCACCGGGGCGAAGAAGCGAATATTTGAATATATAGTCCCCGCTTCTAAGTTTCGCCGGGGTCAAGAAGCAAATATTTACATATCTTCGCCCCAGCTCAAAATTTCCAAGACATAGAGAATAACATTTCCAACGTTTATTTAAGTAAAGTCTTGCCGCGCATCAGATTCGGATTTATCCAATACGCAGATACCGGATAAATAAATAAAAAAGAAAATTAGCAGTAGTTTTATCCAACCAACAGGACTTGGATGATTTCAATGACGAACACTTTCATGCTACAGGTATCGGAGCCATACTTATTTTTGAAGGACAAATTTGCAACTGCTTCACCGTTCCATTATCTATCGATAATAGCGCATATCTCAGCCAACTATCCAAAATCGTTGGTGAAGTTAACTTGCAAATTTTCCTGAACAAAATAAACGTATGGTTCGATACCGTAACTCCTGAAAAATCTTGTCATTGAAATCATTCAAAGTCCGTCGTTTATAGACAAAATTATTGCTAATTTTCATAGATTATTTTATATCCGGTATCGTCCGCTTGAATCTAATCTGAGCGCGGCAAACCCGAATTTTAAAGTAATCGCTCTATTTCTTCCGCAGAAGGCATTACACGTAATGCCCCCTTCCTCGTTGTAACAATTGATGCCGCTGCATTTGCATATGTGAGCATATCGAACAAATCTGCTTTTTTCAGGGAATCAAGTCCATGCTCGCATACATAATGTAATACACATGCACAAAAAGTATCTCCGGCTCCCGTAGTATCTATCGTGTTTGGGTGAAGAAACGGTTTTGCCTCCACCATATGATCTTGATAATATGCTCGACTTCCATCTTTTCCCATAGATACCAGAACAAGAGGAATATGATATCTAGAATTAATCCATTGCACACCTTTCGTATAATCGTCCTCCCCAGTAAGCCATTGAATTTCATTATCCGATATTTTAAGAATATCACACTGTTTTAAACCATACAGAACCTGATCTCTTGCAGTTTCCAAAGAATCCCAAAGTGGTTCTCGAATATTGGGATCAAATGAAACAATTGCGGAATTCTGCTTTGCCACCGCAATGGCTTTCTTCGTTGCTGCACGAACTTTTTCATGTGTCATAGACAACGTCCCAAAATGAAAAATCCGCGCACTTTGAATAAGCTGCTCCGGAATTTCTTCTTCCGTCAACATCATATCTGCCCCTGGGTTTCGATAAAAAGAAAAGTCGCGATCCCCATCAGGAGTATTATGAACAAATGCTAATGTTGTGTGCACAAAGTCATCTTTAAGTAATCCGGCAGAATCAATCCCCGCACTCTTAATCGCATGCTCCAATTGTTTTCCCCAAATGTCATTTCCAACTTTTCCTATAAAAGCAGTCTTATGTCCCAACCGCGAAAGCATCGCCAGAACATTGCACGGTGCTCCTCCGGGATTTGCTTCAAGCAATGGATTTCCCTGCTCACTTACACCATTTTCAGTAAAATCAACAAGTAATTCTCCTAATGCAACTACATCCATATGTGCCTCCTACATTCTTTTATACAACAATGTCGTATTTTTCAACACGAATCCGCAACTCACCATCTGCAAAGAAGCGAATTTCTTTGGCTTCTAAAGGCGTGCTGATTGCAGTTGTAACAACCTGCTGTCCATCATTGATAAATAATTCTATCGACTGCCTATCTAAAACAAACCGCATACAAGAAAGCTCTTCTGCTAAAATTTTAACCTTTCGTATACACACGACATCATGTGTCACTCCACAAAATGTACGGTCAATCTCCAAGATTCCCTTTTCCCTGCTATAAGAAAAGCTTGTTTTATATTCCTCATCTGCGGCAATATCCATTGCAAAAGAGGTATAATTTCCACCTTCCAGTGTAACGATCAGATCAATGACTCGTCCATCTACACCATCGAGCATTGTCCATCCTGAAATCAATTCATTCTCATATCGGCAAGGATTTCTGCGATATCGTTCCAATTCGCGGATTGGTGTCTGCCATATACGTCCATCCTTCAGCTTCAGTTCACGAGGGATCGTCATCATTCCCTGCCAGTCCTGCCCCTCCGGCATAACGCAGGCATCCCATGACTTCATCCACGCAATCATAATACGTCTTCCATCCGGAAGCAATGTTGTCTGTGGTGCATAGAAATCAAAGCCATAATCAAGAGTATGTGGAGCCTCTTTTTCAAAGCGATATGACACATTATCATATTCGCCAATAAAATAAACAGAGTTATTTCCATTATGAAACTCCAACGGATCCGCTTTCATATTCTGCGGAGAACAAATAAGCACTCGCTTATCAGCCAGTGGAAAGAAATCTGGACACTCCCACATAGAACCGATCTTATTTGTATCATTTGATGCAAGAATTGTCTCAAATTTCCATTCTTTGAGATTGATACTTGAGAATAATATAACCTGACCAACCTGCTGATCATTTTTATTTCCAACAATCAAATAATATTTATCTTCTTTCCATATTTTCGGATCGCGAAAGTCTACTCTGCTACAGTTCGGTGGAAGCATTTCACCGGTGATTACCGGATTTTTATCACACTTTACATAGTTTTCTCCATCACCATATGCAAGGCACTGATTCTGTCGTTCTATAACCTGTCCATTCCGCGTTGTTTTAGACACACCCGTGTATAGTAGCACATGTTGATCACCAACCTCTATTGCACTACCTGAAAAACATCCAAACGCATCATACTCCTGATCTGGAGCAAGTGCCACCGGCAATTGTTGCCACCGAATCATATCGGAGGTCACACTGTGCCCCCAATGCATCGGTCCCCATTCTGTGTTATATGGATGGTACTGATAAAACAAATGGATTTTTCCCTTAAATACAGAGAATCCATTTGGATCATTGATCCAACCAACAGGAGCCGACACATGAAACAATGGTTTAGAAGTTTTCGAACCATCCAAACTATGGCTTGTCTCATATTTTCTTGCCGCATCTAGCGTGTTACACATTTATACAATCTCCTCATTTTATTACTTTTTACGCCTCAGCGCTTCTACCATAATAAATCCTTGCCTCATACGGCTGCATCTGCGAAGTATTCACAGCCTTATAATTATGTAAAATGCATGGTTGGTCGATGTACGGCATCGCCAACTTTTGATTCGTAAAATTAACTGCCACTGTTAAAACGGTCCCATTCCATTCTCTTTCATAAGCAATGAGTCCTGGTTCGTTTTCGTAAAGCGTATGGAACGCACCATTTTTTACAATATCTGCATGGTCATGATAACATTTGATCAACCGTTTATAATAATTATACAACGATCCAGGATTATGTATCTGATGTTCCACATTAATCACTTGATAATTATCATTACATTTGATCCAAGGTATGCCAATGGAAAATCCCCCATTTTTCTCATCACTCCATTGCATCGGTGTTCGTGCATTATCTCTTCCAAGTTCTGAAAAATATGCAAGCACCTCCTGCGGGTTTTTCCCCTGGTCAACCGCTTCCTGATATGTTCTTTTCGCCCTAACGTCATCCATATCCTCAATATTTTTCCACTCGACATTCGTCATCCCAATTTCCTGTCCCTGATAAATAAAAGGAGTTCCATACAAAAAGAAATAGATGCTCGCCAATGCAGAAGCGCTATAAAAGTTAATTGCTTCCTTTTTCAAAAATTTATTTAAGCACCTAGACTGATCATGGTTCTCCAAAAAAATAGCGCTCCAGCCAATCTTACTATTATTTGATACATTTTGAAATATTTTTTTCTTCCATCGTTCCACAGCCTCGATGCTTGACTTATCGTTTTCTTCTTCCATATTTTCCCAACCAAAGTCAAAGATCATAGAAAAATATCCCTCTTTACCGGCATATCTTTCAAATGCCTGATTGTCTACTCCTGGTGCTTCTGCAACCGTCATGCAGTTATATTTTTCAAAGCATTGCTTTTTCATTTCATTGAGAAACACCCCAATTCCCGGATAATCTGTAAGTTTTTCTACTGGATATCGTTCTCCCGACGGTACTTCTTTGCTGGCAAAGCTTAGGTCCTTTTTGATAAACGTGATGGCATCAACTCGAAATCCTGCAATTCCTTTTTCCAGCCACCAATTGATCATCTCATAAATTTTATCCCGCAACTTTTTGCATTCCCAATTTAAATCCGGCTGTTCCTTGGCAAACGTGTGATAATACCAACGTCCATCCGGCAGTCTTGACCATACCGAACCGCCAAAGTTAGATCTCCAATTATTCGGTTCCTGATCATCTTCCGTAGAGCAAAAATAAAAATAATCAGCCTCCTCACACATTGGATCCGCTTTTGCTTTCTGAAACCATTCATGTTGGTCAGAACAATGATTTACAACCAAATCTAGAATAATTTTAATATTTCGCTTTCTTGCTTCATCAATAAGATGTTCCATATCTGTATTGGTTCCAAAAATAGGGTTTACTTTATAATAATCCGAAATATCATAACCATTATCAACTAATGGAGAAGCATACATTGGACAAATCCAAAGCACATCTACACCTAGATTCTGCAAATAATCCAACTTTTGAATAATGCCATTAAGATCTCCTATTCCATCTCCATTGCTATCCATAAAACTTTGTGGATAAATCTGATACACAACGGACTTTTTCCACCAATCTTTTTCCATTCAAAATTCCTCACCTTACTTTATTGCACCTTCTGTAATTCCTTTTACAACATATTTCTGACTAAACAAATAGAAAATAATAATCGGAGCCATACACATAACCAGCCCTGCCGCAGCCAGATCCCATCTTTTGGCAAACTGTCCAAAGAATAAGTATGTCTTTAATGGCAACGTCTGTAAGCCCTGTTTATTAATAATCAGCGATGGTAATAAGAAGTCATTCCATGTTCCCATAACATTAATAACTGCAACCGTGACTATAATCGTTCTCATCAAAGGAAGCACGATCGAAACAAACAGACGTATTGAACCACACCCGTCAATTGTAGCAGCTTCCTCCAATTCCTCCGGAATATTTTTTATGAACCCATGAAACATTATGATTGCCATACTTGTTTGAAAGCCCATATACATAAAGATCAAGCCACCACGAGACAGCAAACCGATTTTGCTTGCAAATCCAACCAATGGAAGCATGACACACTGAAATGGAATCAACATAGAACCGGCAAATATCAAAAAAATAATCTTACTTGCTTTGGTTTTATAACGTACAAGTACCCAGGCCGCCATAGCCGATATCAACAGCACCAGAACCGCTGTCACTACCGTGATAAGCAACGAATTCATAAAAGATCTTATGTAATCCAGTTCTTGAAACGCATTCTTATAGTTTTCAAGTGTGAATGTTCCTTTCGCCGGAAATCCCAACACATCTGTAAAAATCCCCTTGGTCGTCTTAAACGAATTCATAATCAAAATATAAATCGGAAACAAAAAAATGCATCCAAGAATAAGTCCTGTTACTCCATAAGCGATTTTTTTCTTCATTACATTTCAACCTCCTTGCGCTTTGTTATAACCAACTGCGTAATTCCGATTCCTGCCACAATAATCAGAAAAACGATTGCCTTTGCCTGTGCAAAACCAAATTCATTTGCTCCAAAGGCAGAATTGTAAATGTTTAACGCAATCATTTCTGTTGATTTGTATGGTCCACCTTGTGTCAAAGCTAAATTTTGATCAAACATTTTAAATGAACCCGAAATAGATAAGAATAATCCGATTGTAAACGCAGGCATCATCAACGGAAGGATGATATATCTCATGAGCTGCCATGAGTTTGCTCCATCAATTCTTGCTGCCTCCTTAACCGATTCCGGTATCTGCTGAATCTGCGCAATATATACGATCATCATATATCCCGACATCTGCCACACAGTCAAAATCAACAATCCTATAAATCCGGTTTCCGGATTCGACAGCCATCCGCTAAAGGCTGCAATTCCCGTCTTTTTTGAAAAAGCTTCAAAAATCGATATAAAAATAAACTGCCAAGTAAATCCAAGCAATAATCCGCCTATCATATTTGGCATAAAGAAAATTCCACGTAACAGCGTTGCGCCTCTAAATTTCTGTGTCACTAACAACGCCAGAGCAAAGCCAACAAGGTTTACCAATACAACTGCGCACACCGAAAAAAGCGCAGTAAATAAAAAAGCATGTACAAATGAGTCATCTCTCGTAAAAATGTCAATAAAATTTTGAAAACCTACAAACTTAACGTCCGAGCCTACAATTCCATTCCAGTTTGTAAGGGAATAGAAAAATCCAATACATGTAGGTATGATTACAACAATACAAAATGCAATTAATGACGGTGCCAAAAAGCCCCAAAACCGTAATTTACTTTTTCTCATACTTCTTCTATCCGTCCTTTCCAAACAAAGGATTTTACCCTTATTTGAATTTCCGGGATAGAAGCTCTATCCCGGAACCCTCTTTAACTCTTACTAGTTGTTCTGTTGTTTTCTTAACTCACTCCACTGCTCGATACAGGTCTTTGTAACCTCATCCCAATCAGCTTCTCCGGCAAGATATTTCTGTACTTCTACACCAGCCACCTGCTGAGACCATGTATTTGGACATCCACTGTATACCCATCCGTTCATGGTATTTCCGGAATTATTTGCATCCATAATTCTCTGTGAAAGTGGATCGGATGCTTTTATTCCATCAAAATTATCATATGGAGGAATAAACTTACAATCATTCACAACAATTTTCTGTGCTTCCGGATCGGTGAACATCCAATTGATGAAGTCTTTTGCAGCAGCTTTCTGCGCATCGGTTGCCTTGCTATGAATTGCCCAATATCCTGATACACCTACAAAATACTTGCCATCTGAATATCCCGGAACAGAATATGGTAACATATCCAATTTTTGAAGGACTTCCGGATCCGTTGTCTCTACTGCTGGAGCTACCCAGTTTCCCTGCTTGATACATGCAACACGTTCAATGGCAAGTCCACCCTCTAATGATGTTGTGTAGTCTACAGAATTAAGATTTGCCGTATTGTTGGCATTGGTTGTATAACTAGCCTGAAAATCAACCATTTTCTTATAGTCTTCAAAGCCGGTTCCCGGAAGCGAATCTGCCGCATATGCTTCATTCGGAGTCTTAAAGTCATGTGTTAAAGCAACATTAGCGTCATGGTCTCCTGCAATCCATAACTCCTTTGTCGGGTATTCCATAACAGCTTCCAGATTCGGATATTTATCCTTCATCTCACCATTATCGATTTTCTCTTTCAAAGTATCAAAACCGGCCTTCATGCCTTCGAAATTCATCATAGAATCTACAGAAACTCCAGCATCCTCAAACATCTGCTTATTAATAACGAATCCATAACCTTCCATGTATAACGGAACGGCATATACTTTTCCGTCTTTTGTAAAAGTATCCGTTGTTCCTTCTAATGCGTGCTGCATAATATCTAGATCAGAAACATCTTCAATAACATCTCCGTAATCTTTCATGTCCGAAAAACCACCTACAGAAAAGATTGTTGGTGGATCCGACTGCATCTTTGCTTTCATTGATGCGCCAAAATCATTTCCTGTGACAGCTTCAAGATTAATTTCTACATTTTGATGATTCTTTTCATATGCTGCAATTAATTTCTTGTATCCTTCATTTGCCTCAATCTTACTCTGGAAAATTGTAATCTTTACATTTTCTCCACTGTTTGCTTCTGTCGAGGTATCTGCAGAATTTCCGCATCCCACAAATAGTCCCCCAAGCATGAGCACTGTCATTCCAACTGCTACTAACTTCTTTGCTTTCATATATATTCCTCCTTTTTGTGAAACTGTTCCACATCTGATCAAAAAAAAATTTTTCATCTATGGATACCTCATTTTGTGCCACGGAACTGTCCACATCGTTTGTGGAACTGTTCCATATCTGTAATATACTCTATGCGTAACTATATTGCAACATAAAAATGCAGTTTATGCACAGATTCGTTACTATATCCAAAAATCATCTTGAATTTTTATGAAAAAGCACTAGCAAAAAACAAATTTTCTTGCTAGCACTGCTTTTATAACGTATCACCTTTTTTATATTTTACCGGGACAAGAACTTCCCGCTTCTTAAGTGGCTGATCATTAATCAGTTTAATCAGCATATTTACACTTTCTTTCGCGACTTTTCTGGCATCTTGTACAATCGCATCAATAGAATGATAGTCGAAATCCGTCACATAGGTTCCATCATACGCTAATATCTTTTTGCTTTTTTCTGTTTTCAAAAATGCCGCCGCGCATAAATCCAAAGCCATAATTCCATCGACATCCGGATATTGCTTTAACAATGCCTTAACCTTTTCCATACATAATTGATAATTGACAACTTCTTCCCACCGAAAGGATTCTACGATAACCTCTCCACCATTCTTTTCCATTACATCTATAAGTGCTCTCGCACTCTTGGCCGATGAAAGATCTGTTCTCGTTGGATCACTAAAACACATCACCTTCTTGCATCCTTTCTTTAAGAATAACTCCCCTGCCAAAGTACCACCCTGGTAATGATCCGATGTTATCAAAGGTATTCCAGGGATAATTCTATCTAATGAAATAATTGGTTTCTCAATATTCGTATAATACTGGTCCGGAAGAAATGCCGATCCAACAATTAATCCATCAAACAAATTGCGCTCAAGAGTGTCAAGATATTCTCTTTCCTTATCCTGATTCTCTCTCGTATTACAAATAACTACATTGTAACCATATTGATCCAACTCGGCCTCAAGGTAATTCCAAAGTGTGGAAAAGTAAGGATGAATGATATCAGGTGTCATAACTCCAATAATGCCGGTTCGTTTCTTATATAAGTTTCTAATCCATTGATTCGGTATATAATCTAACTCCTCAACAGCTTTTTTTATTTTGCTCTTACTTTCCTCTGATACATATCCACTACCATTTAACGCTCTTGATACTGTGCTTGGTGCCACATGAGCCAGCTTTGCCACCTCTCTGATACTTGCCATTACATCCCTCTCCTCTTAATAACTATTCTTAATCCCCTCTAGTTGAAGCCAACTACTTTCTGTGAAAGTCGGTATGCTGCAACCGAAATCTTACGACCACCCTTCCCCGGCAGGTTCATTGCCTGTCCCATAATACCTCTGCGAAGCTTATGGAAGATCGTGATATCCTTCTCCTTGATATAGCGCCAGAGTTCACGCTTCTTCTCAAGGTTTTCTTCTGTGCCTGAGCGGATCAGCATGATGGTTGTGACAACCGTGATGATTTCAAGGTAATTGAGCATGTACTTGCGGCACTTTAAGTTCATAACCTTGTGCAGATCCACATCATCTAACATGATCTTGTTCACACGGATCTGCTGGTCAATACGGCTGATCATAACCTTCTCATTGACTGACTGGTCATCACGTCCGATAAAGTAACGGTAGAAATCCACATCCATATAATACATCTTGCGTACATACGGAAGTGGCTTATAGACATAAATGTTGTCCACATAAAAGGTATGCTTCGGCAGCTCCAATCCACACTCGCGAAGCAGCTTGGTACGATAGATTACCGAATGCATCAGGATATAATGTCCCTTATAGAAATGGCGAATATCGCTCCATGTAAACACCTGATCCTGAGGGAAACCCATCTGGCGCATTACCTTCTTGTGCTTTGCGCCTTCCTTCTCATAGACATAGTTTGCAAGCAGCATATCGATGGTTGTCGGACCGCCTGCAAACTCTCTGAGCTTCTCCAGAATTTTCTTATATGCATCCGCATCAACCCAGTCATCACTGTCTACAACCTTAAAATACAATCCGGTCGCGTTGCGGATTCCGGCATTGACTGCCTCTCCATGTCCACCGTTCTCCTGATGGATGGCACGCACAATGCCCGGATATCTTCGTTCATAATCATCTGCAATCTCCGCTGTACGATCTTTCGAGCCGTCATCAATGATCAGAATCTCGATGTCCTCTCCTCCCGGCAGAATGGAATCGATACAATGCTCCATGTAATCTTGTGAATTATAACAAGGTATTGCAAAAGTCAGTAATTTCATCCTATTTCCTCCGCGAGTTCCATCGCCTTACGGCACATGGCATCAATATTGTAGTATTTATATTCCGCAAGTCTTCCAAGCAAATGGAACTTATCAAAATCTTCGGTCAAAAGGCGATATTTCTCATATAAAGCCTCATTCTCTGCATTCAGGATCGCATAATAAGGGATTTCTCCCTCCGCACCGGTGTATGCAAACGGATACTCCCGCACGATCGTCGTGCCATCGGTATCTTTTTGTCCGGTCAGGAACTTAAATTCCGTAATTCTGGTAAAATCTTCACTGACCGTGTAATTGACCACACTGTGATCCTGGAATGAATCCTGATCCAAATGCTCAAATTGAAAGTTCAATGAACGGTAAGGAAGTCTGCCGAATTTGCAGTCAAACAGTTCATCAAGTGCTCCGGTGTAAACCAGATCACCGGTAAACTCTGCCTTTTCAAAATATATCTTACCATCCTCAAAATCTAATACATCGCTGCAGTCAACACCTGTGCGCACCTCGATATTTGGATGATCCAGCATTGCTGCAAACATCGGTGTAAAGCCGTCAACCGGGACACTCTGATATTTGTCCTTGAAGTAACGGTTGTCATAAGAAATCACAACCGGAACACGTCCCGTCACTTCCGGGCTGATCTCCTCCGGTGTCTGTCCCCACTGCTTCATTGTGTAATATAAGAATACATTCTTGTACACATAATCTGCAATCTCGCGCACATCCGCATCCGTGCTCTCACGCAGCTTCATGATTGGGACGCGGCTGTCCAATCCGTACTCCTCGATCAGCTTCTTCTCGAGGCGTTCTGCCTTCTCCTTGTCATATACCATGTGCAGTGTATTCAGATTAAATGGAACCGGGATCAGCTGGTCTCCCACCTTCGCCACAACTTCGTGTCCAAAATCATACCACTTAGTAAAACGCGACAGGAATTCTCTGACGCCCTCATCTCCCGTATGGAAGATATGTGGACCGTATTCGTGGATCAGGATACCGTGATCATCCGGTTTATCGTAACAATTACCTCCAATATGGTTTCTCCGTTCCAGAACTAAAACCTTCTTATTACTCTCCTCTGCCAGTTTGCGGGCAACGGTTGCCCCTGCAATTCCGGCACCTACAATAATGCAATCATACATATGTATTTTCCCCTTTGCATAGTATTCTGAAGTTCTATCTCATTATACACTTTTTCATCCTGGAGTCGAACTATTTTTGATTAATATTATCTTAACATTCTCTTGCAGATTCATTTTATGTTCACATTTTATTTACAAACTTCTCATAATCTCCACATACCATTTTCACATTTAGCAGATATACTAGCATCATAGATAAGAAATAAACTTTTTCTTTTTCATATTTCCCTCGCACCCTTACAAGGCGCGAGGTCCTCCCTTTAAAGATAGAAGATTTTTCTTTCTCATACTAATCTTTTTCAAAAAAACCGGTGTCTAATGGCACCGGTTTTTAAATGCAAAATTAACTTTACGTCAAATATTATTTTTTCAGATATTTTTCTTTCAATTATAAAGTAATTGCAATCACAGGGAATTATCAACGATTGCCTTCCAATAAGCAGAAAATGCACTAGGCACCGCATACCGTTCCTTCGCATCCGCCGCCTCCACAAACAATAATTCGTTTGCTTTCTGCCTGTGACTTCTCGCTGCAGCATTCTCCGCAGTAAGCTCTCTTCCCGGTTCCTCGATCAAGACCGCATATCCTCTCATATGCCACTCGACATGGGAGAAAATGTGCTTAGCCTCCGCAAGCGGCACAATACGGATTGGTCGATATCCGAGATTCTCAATATATTGCAATGCTTCTTCCCGGTTCAATTTCTGTTCACAATTAGGGAGTTCATAAAGTCCTGCAAGAAGCCCCTTCGCCGGGCGCTTATGAAGCGCAACCTTTTCTCCGTCTCTAAGAACAAATACCGTCTTCTCCTCAATTCGTCGCGCGGCTTTCTTCGTCTTGACCGGGAGTTCCCCGATACGTTCCTGCAATCTTGCCTCACAGAAATCATGCCATGGACATTCCAAGCAATGTGGCGCACCGTTCGGCACACATACCATCGCGCCCAATTCCATTAAAGCCTGATTAAATTTTCTTGGAATGAGTGTATCTTGCTGGATTTCCATCAGTTGTTGTAATTTTTCCTGCATATGATTGCGAACGGATTGTTTCATAATATCCGAATCATCCGCACAGACACGGGAAATCACACGAAGCACATTTCCATCCACTGCCGGAACCGGCTTATTATATGCGATCGATGCGATTGCTCCTGCGGTATAGGCTCCGATTCCCTTTAGATTTAATAATTCTTCATAAGAATCCGGCAGCACCCCTCCATAATCCTCCATAATCTGCTGTGCAGCCGCATGCAGATTGCGGACACGGTTATAATAGCCGAGTCCTTCCCAAAGTTTCAGATACTTATCCTCCGTACATTCGGCAAGCGCCTGTACATCCGGCAGTTCCCGAATAAACCGTTCAAAATAAGGCTTTACCGCTTCCACACGTGTCTGCTGCAGCATAATCTCAGAGATCCACACATAGTAAGCACTTGGCTGGTCACGCCACGGAAGCACACGCGCATGTGTATCGAACCAGTTTTGAAGCGATTCTGTAATTTGTGTCAAATCAAAATTATCGATCATCCCTATCGTTCCTATCTGTCCACTTTTTTCCAAATAATAGCGAAAAATATTGCGGCACATCGCAGATGCACCGCAACCATCCTATTTTCAACACTTTATTTATGCCTTAAGAAAGAGAGCCGTATATGCAGGAATATTTAAACCTCCATTTAATTCTACAGTATTTCCACTGATCAGATCTGTCGCCTGTGAAGTTCCAGCATCAAATCCTGCCCAGAAATCCTGATCCGTCGCATTGACTGCTACGTAGACACGCTCACCTTCCCACTCCCGCTTAAACACACACTGTCCATTTGTTAAAACGGTAGAAGTAAAATCACCGTACTGTAATGCTTTGGACTCCTTCTTCGCCTTGGCAAGTTTCGCGATAAAATCCGTGAGATCATTCCATTGCGGCTCCTCAAACGAGATGCGAAGTGCCGGATCACCATCCTCCTTGCGTCCCTCCGCGCCCCACTCGCTTCCATAGTATACACAAGGAATACCCGGCATACCAAACGCCAGCGCATAAATAAGCGGCAGGTGCTTCTTATTATTCAGAATCGAAGCAACTCTTGTCACATCATGGTTATCCACGAAAGACAGAAGATGCTTACCTTTGTACAATGTCCAATTCTCAGGTCCGAACTGTCTGAGCAGAGAATGATTGATCTCAAACATGTTCATGCTGTTGAAGCTGGAATGCAGTCCCTTGTAGCACTCATAATTTGTTACGGAATGCAGCATTTCATCATTCATGATCTGATTGTAATCACCGTGCAATGTCTCACCCAACAAAAAGAAATCCGGCTTTAATTCATCACAGAAACGGCGAAGTCTTCGGATAAAATCATGATCCAGACAGTAAGCCACATCCAGACGCAGACCATCAATATCAAACTCTTTTACCCAACCCCGGATGGCATCAAAAATATGCTGGATTACCTCCTCATTGCGCAGATTCAGCTTTACAAGATCATAATTGCCTTCCCAGCCCTCATACCACAAACCATCATTGTAGTTGGAGTTGCCGTCAAAGGCGATACGTCCGAACCAGTTCACATACGGTGACTGCTCACGGTTTTTCAGTACATCCTGAAAAGCCCAGAAGCCTCTTCCGACATGATTGAACACACCATCCAGAACAACCTTAATACCTTCTTTGTGAAGGTTATCACACACCTCGGCAAAGTCCTCATTCGTTCCGAGTCTTGTGTCAATCTTTGTGTAATCTCTTGTATTATATCCATGTGTATCGGATTCAAACACCGGGGAAAAATAGATTGCATTCGCTCCCACTTTCTTGATGTGCGGAATCCAATCGTTCACTTTCTTTATTCTATGCTCTAACACCCCATCATTCTCAAACGGCGCTCCGCAGAATCCAAGCGGATAAATCTGATAAAATACACTCTCATATGCCCACATATTCTAAAACTTCCTTTCTTTTCTTACCTTGCACGCTTCATTTTACCACATTTTGATTTACCGCTCTACCCTTAATCTGCTCTTATTATCATCGCCCGTAACAGTTGTTATGCATCAATTTCCCGCAGCAGATTCACCATCTCGATCGCGCCAAGCGCACAATCATATCCTTTATTACCGGCCTTACTTCCCGCACGCTCAATCGCCTGTTCAATATTATCCGTTGTCAGCACGCCGAACATAACCGGAATATCATTTTCCAGCGAAATAGAAGCAACGCCCTTTGACACCTCATTACAAACATAATCATAATGGCTTGTTGCTCCACGAATGACCGCTCCCAGACAAATAACAGCATCGTATTTTCCGCTTTTTGCCATCTTAGAAGCAACCAGTGGAATTTCAAATGCACCCGGCACCCAGGCAACATGAATATCGTCTTCTGCCACATTATGACGCAGCAATCCATCCATTGCACCCCCAAGCAGCTTTGATGTAATAAACTCATTAAAACGTGCGACAACAATTCCTACTCTGATTTCCTTTGATACTAAATTTCCCTCTAATGTTTTCATTATATTTTCCTCACTTTCTTTCATCTACAATTAATAATTCAAAAAATGTCCCATTCTATTCTGTTTTGTCTTCAGGTAAAACAAATCATGTGCAGTGGCTGTCATCTGGATCGGAACACGCTCCGATATATCGATGCCAAACTCTGAAAGCTGATACACTTTATCCGGATTATTGGTCAGCAGGCGCAGACTTTTTACTCCAAGCTCCCGCAGGATCTGCGCCCCGATATAATACTCACGCTCATCTTCATGAAAGCCCAACGCCAGATTCGCCTCAAGTGTATCCATCCCCTGCTCCTGTAATTCATAGGCACGAAGCTTATTGATGAGGCCGATCCCACGTCCTTCCTGCCGCATATATAATAGGATTCCGCGTCCCTCTGCCTCGATCTGAGACATCGCTGCTGCAAGCTGCTGTCCACAATCGCACCGCAGGGAGCCAAAGGTATCTCCCGTAAGACATTCTGAGTGTACACGGCACAATACTTCTTTACCGTCACCCAGTTCGCCCTTTACCAAAGCCACATGGTGCTCCCCATTCAGCCGGTTCACAAATCCGTATGCAGTAAACGTTCCATATTTTGTCGGCATCTTTACCTTAGCTTCACAATCTACCAGTATTTCGTGACATTTTCGATAGTTCTGAAGATCCTGAATCGTGATAAATTTCAAATGATAACGCTTCGCCAATTCAAAAAGCTCCGACGTTCTCATCATGGTTCCATCTTCACGCATGATTTCACAGCACAGACCACATTCCTTCAAGCCCGCCAGACGGCACAGATCGACCGTTGCCTCCGTATGCCCGTTTCTCTCCAGTACACCATTTTTCTTTGCAAGTAACGGAAACATATGACCCGGCCTGCGGAAATCCTCAGCCCTTGCATCCTCCGAAACGCAGGCTTGTGCGGTTATTGCCCGTTCCTCTGCCGATATCCCGGTCGTTGTTGATTTATGATCGATCGATACGGTAAATGCAGTCTCATGATTGTCCGTATTATTTTCCACCATCTGCGGAAAACGAAGCCTTTTTACATACTTTTCTGACATCGGCATACAGATCAGGCCTTTGCCGACACTAGCCATAAAATTAACATTTTCAGTTGTTGCAAACTCTGCCGCGCAGATAAAATCGCCCTCATTCTCCCGATCCTGATCATCTGTCACGAGAATGATCCTGCCTCGCCGTAAATCTTCAAGTGCTTCCTCAACGGTATTGAACTCTATCATCTTTCCAACCTCCTAAAAACCATATTTTGTCAAAAAATCCATTGTTATACTGCTTTTATGTTCATCCTTCTCTGCTTTTTGCATCAGTCTTTCCACATATTTTCCAATGACATCACACTCCAGATTTACTCTATCGCCCAGCTTTTTATCCTGCAATATCGTATTCCTTACGGTGTGTGGAATGGTCGACACCAAAAAAGAATCATCCCTCATTTTTGCCACCGTAAGACTGATCCCGTCCACAGCGATTGATCCTTTTTCCACTACATAACGCAGAATCTCATCTTCCGCCCTGATCATATACCACACTGCCACATCATCCTGCCGGATATCGGCAATCTGCCCCATTCCATCAACATGTCCCGACACGATATGCCCACCAAAGCGGCCATCTGCCGGCATTGCCCGCTCAAGATTTACCCTCTGCCCTGCAACAAGACTTGCAAGTGAAGACCTGTTCATTGTTTCATGCATAACATCTGCCGAAAAACTGTCCGTCTGCATGTCCGTGACGGTCAGACAGATACCATTTACTGCAATGCTGTCACCTATGCGGGTTCCCTCCACAATATGCGGTGCACCGATTGTCAATGCCACTGAATTCCGTCCTCTACGGATATTCCTGACAGTTCCGATTTCCTCAATGATCCCTGTAAACATTCCTGCTCACCTCACTTTCGATTAAAAAATCCTCCCCCAACCGGCTTATGCGGCTATCCGCAAGCATGAATGCCTCATCCGGCAAAGCCACGCCATCTCCGCCAACCGGACTCTTTGCCTCCACACCTCCGAACAATTTAGGTGCCACATACGCCTGCAGCTTTTGCACAATTCCGCTTTTGAGTGCTGCCCAGTTAAGCCGGCTGCCACCTTCCAATAGAATACTGTCTATCGACTCTGCCCCAAGAATCTCCATAAGATTACGCAGATCCACATGTCCATCTTTTTTATTCACACACACGATCCTGCAGCCCGCCGCCTCGTACTTTCTGTGTCTTTCCTCATCCCTGCAGCATGTAGCAAGAATCGTCGCAGCCTCTCCCGCGGTCTTAACCACCTTCGCACTGATCGGTGTACGCAGCTGTGTATCACATATGATACGGATCGGATTCCGCCCCTGTGGTATACGACATGTCAAAAGCGGATCATCCGCGAGTATTGTTCCTACACCAACCATAATCCCGCTCAAACGATGCCTCAGCTGCTGCACATGATATCTCGCCTCTTCACCTGTGATCCATTGGGACGCGCCGGTGGTTGTAGCGATTTTTCCATCCATGGTCATCGCATATTTCATGACTACATATGGTCTTCCTGTTCTAATAAAATGCATAAACACTTCATTTAACCGATCACACTCATCCTCCAGAACATGCTCGATCACTTCAATACCATGCCTGCGCAAATAAGCTATGCCTTTGCCCCCGACAAGCGGATTAGGATCAGACGATCCGACATACACTCTCCTGATGCCCGCTGAAACAATCGCCTCCACACACGGCGGCTGCTTACCGTGATGACAGCATGGTTCCAGCGTCACATACATATCCGCCCCCTTCGGATCTTCTATACAAGCCGCCAGTGCATTGCGCTCCGCATGCGGCTGTCCGAAACGTTCATGCCAGCCCTGTCCAATGATCCTGTCTTCCTTGACAACGACTGCACCCACAAGTGGATTCGGTGCAACATAACCATATCCCTTTTGTGCCAGTTCCAGCGCCAGTCTCATATATTCGCTGTCTTTGTCTTTCATTCGAACTCTCCTTCTTCTCCAATAACCTTTTTATGCCCCAAACCGGACCGGTTCAGGGCATATTAATATAAGCATTTATACAGACCACAATATTGGCATAAAAAAACTCCGGAATGTATAAAACAATCCAGAGCAACGAAAATCTACACGTCATCCAATATGCGCAGTCTATATTCATCTTCTTTCATCCAGACTATACTGTCGGCTTCGGAATCTCACCGAATCATGCCTAACGGCTCGTGGGCTATACCACCGGTAGGGAATCTCACCCTGCCCTGAAGATTTCTATTCACTTTTCTTAAGTAACTGTATTGTAGCACAAGCATTCATGTAATGCAACGTAAACGCAAAATAATTCGACGAGTGGTACGGAAGGCATCCAAAAATCTGGTCTTGTTATTTTTATTAAATTTGGTTCTTTTCTAGAGCCCAATCCTGCGCTATATTGATAAAAAAACAGAAAAGAGGATTTGTTATGACAAACGAAAAATTAAAAAAATTGATTTTAACCGCTTTATTTGCAGCTTTGGCATGCATTGCCACAATGATCATGAAAATTCCAACCCCTGGCACAGGCGGATACATCCATGTCGGAGATGCCATAGTCATCCTTTCCGGAGTAGTCTTAGGACCATGGTACGGATTTGCTGCAGCCGGCCTTGGTTCCTGTATGGCAGACCTGATCGGCGGATATTTTATTTATGTTCCGATCACTTTCGTTATCAAAGGACTGATTGCACTGGCAACCGGACTTGTTTACCGTGCAATCGGTAAATCCAACAAAATGCGTTACGCTGGTGTCCTTCTCGGCGGTGTGATTGATATCGTTTTTGTTGCAGGCGGCTACTTCATATGCGAATTCTTCATCTATGGAGCCGGAGCTTTCGAAAGCATTCCTGCCAACATCATTCAGGGTGTCGGCGGACTGATCATCTCCGCAGTGCTTTATCCGGCACTGATCGCAGTACCGTATATTCGCCAGCAGGCATTCGGCATTATAGATAAGCAGTAATTTCCATTTTTCATATGCTTAAAAGAAGGAGTTTCCGCTAAGCGGAGGCTCCTTCTTTTTAAGTAGCTATTCCTATCCGGTTATTGACAAAAAGACCGATGCGAATACTCACACCGGCCTTGACTCTGCATTGTATGTATTTTAAAAATCTGTTAATGTAGCAGCTCTCTTCTCTAAGAAAGCACCCATTCCTTCCTTCTTATCGTGTGTATCGTTTACAACACCGAACAGGTTTGCTTCCATCTCAACAGCGTTCTTGATATCCATGTCATATCCGTTGTTGATTGCAGCCTTTGCAACAGATACTGCGTAGCTTCCCTTAGAGATGATCTTGGCAGCCATAGCCTTAGCGGTTGGCATAAGATCTTCCTTTGCTACAACCTTGTTTACAAGGCCGATACGGTAAGCTTCGTTTGCATCGATGTTGTCGCATGTGAAGATCATTTCCTTCGCACGTCCCATACCTACAAGACGGGCAAGCTTCTGTGTTCCACCGAATCCTGGGATAATTCCAAGACCACACTCAGGCTGTCCGAAGATTGCGTTCTCGCTTGCGATACGGATATCACAGCTCATAGAGATCTCGCATCCGCCGCCAAGTGCAAAACCGTTGACAGCAGCGATTGTAACCTGACGCATATTCTGTAACTTAAAGAATGGCTCTGATGCTCTGATACCGAATGCACGTGCTTCCGGAGCTGTAAAGTTCACCATCTCAGCGATATCAGCACCAGCAACGAATGACTTGAACTCGTTACCCTTCTTATCCGGGCCACCGGTTAAGATAACAACCTTAATATCATCGTTCTTCTCGATTTCTCCAAGGCATACGTTTAACTCGTCAAGAGTCTCACTGTTTAATGCATTTAATGCAGCCGGTCTTGAGATTGCAAGTACGGCGATGCCATCAGCAACATCAAGTGTCAAATTCTTAAATTCGCTCATTGTATAAATCCTCCTATGATTGTATGCAATACCTCCCAATGAAGTATTCACTCTGATATTCCAATCGTAACACTTTGACAAAATTTTGTCAATCTATAGATTCCTTTGTTCGGTATAGAAAAACCACTCTGCCGGAATTGCCCCAGCCATGATTTCATACGCCTTTTCGCTCGGGTGAAGATGATCCCCACTATCATTTCCTTCGGCAAAAGCCTCCGGATGATTTTCGTCCCTGACAGCCTCTTCAAAATCCACATATCCGTCAAATTTATCGGTCGTCCGGATCCAATGATTAAATTCATTTTTGATTTCTTCCCGGAATGGTGCATACGTGCGCCACCCATAGATTGGGAGCAGTGTTCCGCCGTATACCTTGTAACCTTTTTCTTTTGCATACCGGATATAAATATCCTCAACTCCGGCAATCAGATCGGCAGAAGTTGGCATATCCGACCAAGGCCGGAACTGATTAACCTCCACACCTACCGGATGGATAATGTCATTAATTCCATGCTGGATCAGCACCGCGTCCGCTCCGGCAGCTTCCATCTCAATTGGAAATCTCGTTGCGCCTTTTAATCCATATGCCGCATAGGTAATGCAGTCATACTGTCGCAAAATGCGCGTTCCGCTTACTGCACGCCGGATTATGGCTACGTTTCGAATGCCTTCGTTCCACAACCGGATTGCCAGATCATCCGGCCATGACTGTGCGGTGATCGAATCTCCATAACAGATAAACGCGTGATTTTCTGCTTTTGTTAATACATCCACCATATTTAGAAAATAAAACCAGTTTGTGTTTCTCGTGTCATCCGCCGGAAGTTCTTTCTCCAATGCATGATCGCCATATGCATACTGCCCCTTGGACAGTGGTCCGGTGATCAGCACACCAGCATTCATCTGCGTGAACTCGCCCAGATAAATGCTCACATTGACATCCGTTCCCGCCTTCACCTCATAAGCAATCTCATCGCTTGTCACTTCTTTTCCCGGCTCGATCAAGACGGACTTCTCTCCATCAAATGTAACCGTTGTCTGCTCAATATAAACTTTACTCAATGTGACCGGCTCCGTTCCCGTCAGATTGGAAAAATGCAACCGGAGTGCACATCCATCAAACACCATCCGGATCGGATAACGCAGCGTAATGTTTTTTGCATACATGGCTTCCTTTTGATCAGTAATCGAGGTCGCATTGCCCCAGCAGGCAACCCATTTTGTATATTCTGTTGATTCCATCTTTCATCCTTTTTCTTATAGCATATCAAATTTGTTTTTATTCGGTTTCATCCGACTCGATTCATTCCGAGCAAAAAAGCATTCATTCCTGATATCACTACCAAACATGAATGCCTTATGCTCCAAAGTTATTCAATTACAGATCCAATTTCAGATCGTTCTCCTTGATCCAGCCCAACTTACGGAAAAAGCATCCGAACAGCCAGGTCAGAACTGCCGGCAGAACGAAGCAGACCATGATCAGTCCGATCCAGTCAAATGCGGTAATCGCCGTCTTCTCGCCTGCTGCGATATCGGCGAGCCAGCCGGTGTACACACCAATCTGTCCAACCAATCCACAGGTTCCCATACCGGATGCAACTGCTGCACCGTTCATCTTAAGCTGGAAAACGCAGGTTGCGATCGGTCCTGTGATCGCAGAAGTCAGGATTGCCGGAATCCAGATGAGCGGCTTCTTGACAATGTTACCCATCTGCAACATTGAGGTTCCGATGCCCTGTGCGACAAGTCCGCCCCAGCGGTTCTCCTTAAAACTCATGACTGCAAATCCAACCATCTGCGCACAACAGCCTGCAAGCGCTGCACCACCGGCAAGTCCGGTAAGACTTAACGCCGCACAGATCGCCGCGCTGCTGATTGGAAGCGTCAGTGCGATACCGACAAGCACCGACACGATGATTCCCATCAAAAACGGCTGCAGTTCTGTCGCCCACATGATCGCATTACCCACGCCGCTTGCAACGAAACCGATACCCGGTCCCCACCAGAGAGCAAGACCGATTCCGACAAACAACGTGACAAAAGGCGTTACCAGAATATCGATCTTCGTCTCCTTGGAGACTGCTTTACCGAATTCTGCTGCAAAAATCGTTACGATCAGAACCGCAAGCGGTCCGCCCGCTCCAGCCACCTCCGATGCGTTTGCCGCGGTTCCCACTGCTGCCAGCGAGAACAATACAAGTGGCGGTGCCTGTAAGGCAAGTCCAATTGCCACCGCCATCGCTGCACCAGTCGCCGCTTTCGCATATCCGCCGATTGTGACAAGCAGCTCGATTCCAGCCTGCTCGCCGAGCGTTGAAAGGATCGTTCCCATCAAGAGAGAAGCAAACAATCCCTGCGCCATCGCAGACAGCGCATCGATGCCGTAACGTTTCGCCGTAATTTCAATATTTTTTCTTTTTAAGAATGCTTTCACACGCGACATTTCTAATTCTCCTCACTGCTATCTGCGCCGATCTGCTGCAATGCTGCAAGGAGTTCACCACTATCGATGTCACTCAGACCATTTAGCGCCTTTTCAAATAAGCCGACACCGTCTGAGTTCTCGCTGCATCCGTGCCCGCAGGTCATGCAGTTGTGTGTGCATTCCTCCTGAAGCTTATTCGTATCTTCCATCTTTTCCCTTTCTGGATTATTCATGCTTCGGCACGATTTTCTCGATTCCACCCATGTATGGCTGCAGCGCCTTCGGAATATTAACAGATCCATCTGCATTCAGGTTGTTCTCAAGGAATGCGATCAGCATACGTGGTGGAGCAACAACCGTATTATTTAATGTATGTGCAAAATACTTCTTACCGTCTTTGCCTTTGACACGGATCTTAAGACGACGAGCCTGTGCATCCCCAAGGTTCGAGCAGCTGCCAACCTCGAAGTACTTCTTCTGACGCGGTGACCATGCCTCAACGTCGCAGGACTTCACCTTAAGGTCAGCCAGATCTCCGGAGCAGCACTCAAGTGTACGAACCGGGATATCAAGGCTTCTGAACAGATCAACGGTGTTCTGCCATAACTTGTCATACCAAACCTTAGACTCTTCCGGCTTGCAGACAACGATCATCTCCTGCTTTTCGAACTGATGGATACGATATACACCACGCTCCTCGATACCATGAGCGCCTTTTTCCTTACGGAAGCATGGAGAATAGCTTGTCAGTGTGTATGGAAGCTTCTCCTCATCGTTGATCGTGTCGATGAATTTACCGATCATAGAATGCTCAGAGGTTCCGATCAGGTAGAGATCCTCGCCCTCAATCTTATACATCATGGCATCCATCTCGTCGAAACTCATAACACCTGTTACGACGTTGGAACGGATCATAAAAGGCGGTACACAGTAAGTAAATCCGCGGTCGATCATGAAATCTCTTGCGTAAGAGATGACTGCGGAATGGATTCTTGCGATGTCACCCATCAGGTAATAGAATCCGTTTCCGGCTACCTTTCCTGCTGCATCAAGGTCGATGCCGTCGAAACGCTCCATAATGTCTGTGTGATATGGAATCTCGAAATCCGGAACAACCGGCTCGCCAAATTTCTCGATCTCTACGTTGCAGCTATCGTCTTTTCCGATCGGAACGGAAGGATCGATGATGTTCGGAATCGTCATCATAATCTTGGTAACCTTCTCGGAGAGTTCCTTCTCCTGTGCCTCAAGCTCAGTCAAACGTGTAGCGTTTGCAGCGACCTCAGCCTTGACAGCCTCAGCCTCTTCCTTCTTTCCCTGTGCCATCAAAGCACCGATCTGCTTGGAGATCTTGTTCTTGTTTGCACGAAGCTCATCTGCCTCTGCCTGTGCGGCACGAGCCTTTGCGTCCAGCTCGATCACTTCATCAACGAGTGGAAGCTTGTGATCCTGGAATTTCTTCTTAATGTTCTCCTTAACAACTTCCGGGTTCTCTCTTAAAAATTTTAAATCAATCATGACATCCTCCTATTAGTAAATATGATTTTTAAAAAGCAAATTTCACGACTTCCCGCAACCATCATAACATGCGTCAAGCATTCACCCAAACATGTGTAATCTTTCATTAGGAATAAAAGAAAAGACCCTCCGCCCCAGATTCTTCATCTGGGACGAAAGGTCATAAAATACTTTCCGCGGTACCACCCAAGTTGCTCCTTGCGAAGCCTCTCACGTACGTTAAAGGGTACGAACCTTGCAGCTTTCACTGCCAGCTCAGGAAGTGGAAAGATTTCTCCTGCTTACCGGTTCGCACCAGCCACCGGCTCTCTGAAAAGATTCAAAATCGTAGTTTCCGTCATCGCTTCTTACTTATCTTCTGCTATTATAGCCTCTTGTATACCAAAAAGCAAGCGCATTTTAATGCATTGGCTGAAGTGGATACTTGTTATGTTCACAGTCCCTGTGAACATGACCGAATATGCCATTCCAAATCGTCTTCGACGATGGGCATATTCGTTGGCCTGCTTCACAATTTCATGCACACCAAATCAGCAAAGTGATTTGATGTTGTCTGAACTATAGTGGATACTTGTCAGTTAATGTCTTAATGATTGCCTTGGCATCCTCGACTGCTGCCTCACCGTTCTTGATGAGCATAGCGATTGCCTCTGCAACCTGATCGAAATCATCTTCCTTCAAGCCTCTTGAAGTAGCGGCCGGTGTTCCGAGACGGATTCCGCTTGTTACGAATGGCTTCTGTGGATCGTTCGGAATCGTATTCTTGTTTGCAGTAATGTGTGCACTGTCAAGAAGCTTCTCAACGACTTTTCCGGTAAGCTCGTATGGTGTCAGATCAACGAGCATCAGATGGTTATCCGTTCCGCCGGATACAATCTTGATGTCACGCGCCTGCAATCCCTTACACAGAGCCTGTGCGTTCTTCACGATCTGTGTCTGGTATTCCTTGAACTCAGGCTTTAATGCTTCCTCGAAGCATACCGCCTTGGCTGCGATCACATGCATAAGCGGGCCACCCTGCGTTCCCGGGAAGATTGCCTTATTGAAATTGTACTTCTTGTTTACTTCCTCGCTGCAGAGAATCATTCCTCCACGCGGACCACGAAGTGTCTTGTGTGTTGTAGTTGTCACGACATCCGCATATGGGATTGGGCTTGGATGAAGTCCTGCCGCAACAAGTCCTGCGATATGCGCCATATCAACCATGAGTACTGCACCGACTTCGTCCGCGATCTCACGGAATTTCTTGAAGTCGATCGTGCGGGCATAAGCCGATGCTCCGGCGATGATCATCTTCGGCTTGCACTCCAAAGCGATCTCTCTTACCTTATCGTAATCGATAAATCCCTCGTCATTAACTCCGTAAGGAACTACGTTAAAATATGTTCCGGAGAAATTAACCGGTGATCCGTGCGTCAAGTGTCCACCGTGGTCAAGGTTCATGCCCATGATGGTGTCGCCCGGTTTTAAGATTGCAAACTGTACTGCCATATTTGCCTGTGCACCGGAATGTGGCTGCACATTAACATACTCACATCCGAAAAGTTTCTTTGCACGCTCGCGTGCCAGTTCTTCTACGACATCTACGCACTCGCACCCGCCATAATAACGCTTTCCCGGATAACCTTCTGCGTACTTGTTCGTCAGAATACTTCCCATAGCGGACATAACCGCCGGGCTTACCCAGTTCTCTGATGCGATCAGCTCAATGTGGCTGTTCTGTCTGTCAAATTCTGCCTGAATGGCTGCTGCGATCTCAGGATCTACTGCCTGAATATCTTCCATTGTGTACATAATTCTACTCCTTTGCGTTATATTGATTGGGCGCGATACGCCTGTTACAACGATTGTAGCAGATTGTCTGCTTTGTTGCAATAACGTAATACAGTAAATTACTTTAAATACTCCGCAAGCACATACACACGCTCTCTTGTCAGATTAGCAGCTTCTGTGTTCTCTGCCAGCGGCTGACCGGATCCGCCTTCCCATTCGCTGCCGGCATCCTTAACCTGTTTTTCCTTCTCCTGAACCCAGGCGCGCTCCTCTTTTGTAAGTGCCTCCATCGCGTCGGCATCCAGCTTATTCTTAATGCGTTTCCAGATCGAGTTTAACTCATCATCCCACAAAGCATATAATTCTGCGGAAAGCTGATTCATATCTCCCTGCGAGAGAGAACCGTCTTCCAGCTGATCATTGATGACCTGCGCTTTGTTCTCCAATTCTCTTAATTCTGCATCAATCGTCGTCTCTGCATCGGACGCCTGCTCCGTTGTTGGTTCTGTATCTGGATTCTGAGAACTTTCTTCAACCGCGCTATGATCCTTTGTGGTATTTTTCGTTCCACATCCTGCCAGAGAAGCTACTCCAAGCGTAAGCGTCACTCCTAATGCGATCCATCTTTTCCGTTCTCTCATATTCCCCTCTCTCCCTGCGCATATTTCTATCATAATCTTCTAATTTCATTCTATATTTTTCATCGATTCACTTCAATGATTTCGCGAAATACTAAGGAAATCATAAGAAACACACATCTACACAAAATGCAGACACTGGATCAAAAGTACCCATGCCAATCCATAATATGTTACAACTGCCACCAGATCATTCACGGTTGTGATCAGCGGACCGGAAGCAACCGCCGGATCCACCTTAATCTTGTGGAAGAACAGCGGAACCATTGTTCCGACAAGGCTCGAAATGATCATCGCCACAAGCAGCGATATTCCGACGCAGCCGGACACCATAAAGGCCTGATAGATGGTATAACCTTTGAATACTTTAATATATACGCCAAGACAAAGGAGTGCAAGCACGCCAAGCAAAAGCCCGTTGCTGAATCCAACCTTCATCTCCTTGACAACAAGACTCGGCTTATCTTTTCCCGCCAAATCCTCGTCCATAAGCACGCGGATTGTGACTGCGAGTGACTGTGTTCCGACATTTCCAGCCATATCCAGAATCAGGGACTGGAAGCAGATCACGATCGGAAGCGCTGCAACAACGCCCTCAAACGCTCCGACAACCGTCGATACACCCATTCCGAGAAAAAGCAGTACGATCAGCCATGGCATACGCTTTTTCATGCTTTCGAGCGTGGTCTCCTTCAAATCCTCTTCCGCGGTCAAACCGGCTAATTTCGCATAGTCCTCTCCCATCTCATCATCGACTGCCTCGATCACATCCTGCGCAGTCAGAATACCGATCAGTTCCCGCTTACTGTTCAATACCGGAAGTGAATCCTCCGCATAATCCTTGATCTTCTCAATGCTCTCCGCAATCTTCTCATGATCAAGCAGATACGGATAGGAATAACTGATCAGATCATCCAGTACATCATGTTCTCTTGCAACGATCAGATCCTTGAGATCGATTGCTCCACAGAATTTCTCCGAAGCATCCACAACATAGATTGTAGAAATATTGTCGTTCTCCCCCGCCTGGCGGACAAGCTCACGCATCGCCTGCCGAATGCTTAAATCCTTGGATATACAGACAAAATTCGTTGTTATAAGGCTTCCAATTTCATCCTCATCATAGGAATGAATCAGCTGAATATCAGCCTTGACGTCTTCATCGAGAATCGGGCGCAGCTTCGCCTTAACACTCTCGTCAATGTCTTCTAAGAGATCTACCGCATCATCCGAATCCATCTCATTGATGACTTCTGCCAGCTTGTCAATCCCCAGTTCCTCGATATAAGCCTGCGGCTCCTCAATATAAGAAAAGATATTGGATATCCATTCTGCTCCAAGCGTATCATATAACGCCTTTCGTTCCTCCCTTGTCAGGAAAGCAAAGCTTTGCGCGATATCCTTCTCGTGATAATCACTCAGTTTCTCGATCAGCTGTTCTCTTCCAAGACCGCTTCGGATGATAGATACAATATCTTCTGTAAACTTTGGTTCTTTTAATACTTCTTTTCTCATAATAAGCCTCCATTCTCCCTAAAAAAGGGCATAAAAAATCCACCGTAGCCAAATGCTACACAAACACATACGGTTGTGACATCCCTGACGGTGGATCGGCTTATATGGATAAAAGGCGCATCTACAGACACTTACGATAATCCCAGTCTATTCCACCGTTATATGTACTTCGACTATGACTATCACAACTGTCCATATCATTCGCCTCCTTCTTATTTTTAAATTTTCGCTTACTGCGCCACTATCGTAACACTTTCACCCGAAAGTGTAAATCCATTTTTCTTAACTTTTACATTCAAAAAAACATATGTATGAAAAGTCTTCTACTTCCGTGCGTCCTTTCCAATTCTTCACTTTACCGATCATTCCTGCACATACAAAGGATATCACCGGCTCATTCAACATCTCATTATTCTGAATCATCATCAACATGATGACCATAATAAAGACAGACAGAAATATGATTGCAAAATAATAAGCAAACATATCTACGTCCTCCATACCACAATCGCAATTATAATCTGTATAGCGAGGATCAGCGGCATTCCCACCACAAAATACCAGTGCTTTGTCTTATGCCGGAACAGATACATCCCCGCCCAGGTTCCGACGCTTCCTCCCAGAATACTCACCAGAAAAAGCGTTTTTTCCGGAATGCGCCAGGCGTTGTGCTTCGCTTTCCACTTGTCAGCTCCCATCACGATCAGCCCCAGCAGATTCATAATTCCGAAGTAGATCAGCGCCTTTGTCCAACTGTCGAAAATCATCTTATTTCACCTTCTCGTTTTCCATACGCCAGTCGATGCATCTCTGCAGGTACTCAACGTATGCCTCATTCTTGCACATACCTTTGCCCTTGACATCGGAGATCTTCGCAACATCCATTCCGTTGCAGAAAGTCGTCTTCATGACAATGTTAAGCGGCTCCACATCAGTATCGTTGGAAATGTATGTTCCGATTCCGAACGCAACCTTCGCCTTGCCCTTAAAGTGTCTCTCGATCATGGTTGCTTTCTCAAAGTCAAGCGAATCACTGAACAACAGTGTCTTCGTCATCGGGTCGATACCGAACGCCTTATAGTGTGCGATCATTTTCTCGCCCCACTCGATCGGATCGCCGCTGTCGTGACGCACGCCGCTGAAGAGTGTCGCATAGGTCAGCTTGAAGTCTCTCAAGAAGCAGTCGGTTGTGATCGCATCGGTTAAAGCGATACCATTTAAGACGCCGTACTCCTTCACCCACGCATCCAGCGCGTACCAGTTAGAGTATGCCGGATTATGCTTGTGATTTCCCTGTCCGACACACATGATCCACTCGTGTGCCATCGTTCCGACCGGTGCAAGGTGCAGCTGCTTGGCAAGCATGACATTACTGGTTCCGATGAAAGTAGAATTACCATTATAATTTGCTCCGGCCAGCGCCTTGACTGCCAGTGTCTGTGCTTCAAGTGATAATCGTCTTCTAAGTCCAAACTCACTGAATGCGGACAGCTCAAATTCATCACTTTCCAGTTTCCTGATCTTCTCATCCAGTCGTTTCTTAAACGATGCGAAAAGAGTGTCGTAATCATACGCCATACGAAAATACACTTCATTGACGATCGCAAGTGTCGGGATCTCATACATGGATGTGTTTAACCACGTACCGAATGTCTCGATAGAAAGTCCACACTCTGCATCCTCCGTGATGGAGAAGTCCTCATAACGTGGTTTCCATAAACGCAGGAAATCCACGTAGCTTCCCTTCATCCAGGTAATGTTGTGAAGATATTCCAGTTCTTCCTCTGTGAACTGCAGCGAGCAGTACGCCTTAATCTGTGCCTTGATCTCCTCTACCATCTCATGTGTAAAATGCACATCTGTATTTCTACACTTGAATGTCCATGTTGTCTTATAATCCGAGTACTGATGGTAGATAGCCTGTCCCATCGAAAACTTATATGCGTCTGTATCAAGCAGACTGGTGATAATCGGATGTAATTTCATAGTTTTTCCCACTTTCTATTTATTTCGCCTGGTTTGCGTCTTCATTCTATTTCCCTATTCTATCCATTTCTATGCCTTTTATCAAGAGGCAATAAATGAGGGCTGCGGAAAATCCACAGCCCCCATGTCTTAAATAAATTATTTATTTCTTCTTGATGAGACGGTTCTTACCAAGATGCAGCTTCATAACATACCACAGTGAGGTAGCGATGAAGATGGATGAGTAAGTACCACTGATCAAACCAACCATAAGAGGTAATGAGAACTCACGGATGGAAGATACACCGAAGATGAACAGTAACAGTACCATTACGATAGTTGTAACGGATGTGTTGATTGTTCTTGACAGTGTCTGTGTCAGTGAGCGGTTCGCAACCTCTGCAAGTGTCTCAGGGTTCGTCTTCTTCATTCCATGCATGTTCTCACGGATACGGTCAAATACAACGATGGTATCGTTGATCGAGTAACCGACGATCGTAAGCATACATGCGATAAATGTATTACCAACAGAAATACGGATCAAAGCGTATGCTGTCAGCATAACCAGTACGTCGTGGATCAAAGCAATGATCGCACTGCCTGCGAAACGCAGATCCTTGAAACGGAACCAGATGTACAGAAGCATACAGATACATGCTACAACAACAGCCAAGATTGCATTCTTACGCATCTCACCACTGACAGTAGCTCCGATACTCTGTGTCTCAATCGTAGAGTCATCAACACTGAATTTGTCAACGAGCATGTTACCAACTTCCTCACGCTGATCCTGTGTTAATGTCTTTGTCTTAATCGTAACAACGTTGCTTCCCTTAACGGTACTTGCCTGAATTGCATTGTCATTAATGACAGCAGCGACCTCAGGAACAACGGTCTTCTCAACTTCTTCAACCGTGTAATCCTTACCAAAGTCCGCAGAGATGGAAGTACCACCCATGAACTCGAGACTGAAGTTTAATGCATGCTGTCCGGATGCACCATATGCGATCATTCCAACAAAGCCTGCTGCGATCACAACCAATGAAATAACGAAGAACACAACACGATTCTTCATGAAGTCGATGGTCTTACGAGTCTTCGCACGACCGTAGAACTTCTCATCACGACATCCGACTGCATAGAATGCAAGGTTCAGAAGTCTTGATATAACAAGTGCTGTAAACAGTGATACAACAATTGAAATCATTAAGGTATAAGCAAATCCCTTAACCGTTCCGGATCCGAGCCACATCAATACGAGGGCTGCGATAAAGGTTGTAACGTTACCATCGATGATAGCAGATAACGCCTTCTTATAACCTTCCTTGATTGCGGTAAGAACCGACTTGCCATTTGCGATCTCCTCACGGATACGGGAGATGATAATAACGTTCGCATCCACCGCCATACCGATACCGAGGATAACACCGGCGATACCAGGAAGTGTAAGTGTAATTTCAAACAGATATACAAAAGCAACAACGATCGTTGTGTAGATACCAAGACCGATCGATGCAACAACACCAGAGAGACCGTAGCAGAGGATCATGTAGATCATAACCAGGATCAGACCGATGATAGCAGCCTTCACGCTGGAAGATAATGCCTGTCCACCGAGCTGCGCTCCGACAACCTGTGACTCTAACTCTTCAAGCTTTAAGTTGATGGCACCAACACGGATAAATGTAGCAAGGTTCTCAGCTTCCTCATAGTCTGACATACCATTGATGACACACTTGCCATCTGTGATTGCTGCGGATACTCTTGGAACACTGATAAAGTGATCATTGTAGTAGATACCGATGGTCTCGCCTGCAGCGTATGCAGATGTTGTAGCATCGCCGAAAATATCAGCTGCCTCATCGCTAAGTGTTAACTGAACAACCGGCTCATTGGTATTCAGCTGGGAGCTGTTCTGATAACCTGCGGATGCAGACTTAACACCATTACCATCAAACAGAACCGATCCGTCAGCCTGAAGTTCCTCAAGTGTCTTGTTCAGCTTGTAGCCGCCTTCTGTGTTCTGGTCATATGTATAGTTATCGTTTCCATCAGAACCCTTCTGCTTAATGAAGTATAAAGATCCCGGACTTCCTAAGTCCTGCAGAACCTTATCTGCATCGTATACACCAGGAATCTCAACCGTGATACGGTCATCGCCTACTGGATATACAGAGTACTCTGTACTGTAACTCTCGGCACGCTCCTCCAACTTGGCGATTGTGTCATTGAGATCCGTCTTCGACGGGTTCTTGTCGACAATCTTGTAGGTGATAGATACACCACCGGATAAGTCAAGACCGAGCTTGATACCTTCAGACTCTGTCTTGTTGTCAGTCTTTGCCTGACTCTTGCTTGTCATTGACATTATCGTGGTTGTATAGTATCCAAGTCCGATCAAGCAGGCTAAGATCACCGCGATAATAACGACGCCCTTACTTTTTTTCATCTTAGTTTCCTTCCTATTCTTTAATTTTCCGCTTCCGCAGCTTTTATCATGATCGCACACTCAATACGCTTCTTCTGAAGTTCACAGCCCAGATCATAGGCATCTGTGATGCTTCCGTGGAAATTGTATGAGTTTGCGGCACATCCACCACTACAGTAAAATCTTGCGAAACACTTGCTGCACTTCTCCTTCGCGTAGACATTGCAGCACTTGAACTCGTCCCGAATATCGGTGCGCTTGACACCATCCCAGACATTGCCCATCAGGAAATCCTCGTTACCAACAAACTGATGGCAAGGATATAAGTCTCCCCACGGTGTTACCGCAAGGTACTCGGTTCCCGATCCGCAACCGGACAGACGCTTGTACACACAAGGACCGCCCTCTAAGTCGATCATAAAATGGAAGAAGTTAAATCCGTTTCCTTCCTTCTTGCGACGAACCATCTCCGCTGCAAGCTTATCGTATTCCGCAAAAAGCACCGGCAGATCTTCCTCGGTCAAAGCATAATCATCACTCGGCTGTGCAACAACCGGCTCAACGGAAATCTGCTTGAATCCAAGATCCGCAAGATGCAGTACGTCATTGGAAAAATCGGTATTATAATGCGTAAATGTTCCACGCACATAATAGCGCTCCTGATTACGGCTCTCTGCCAGCTTCTGGAACTTCGGGACGATCAGATCGTAGCTTCCCGCACCCTTGCGGAACGGTCTCATACGGTCATGAACCTCCTTACGTCCGTCAATACTTAAGACGACATTGTCCATCTCCTTGTTGGCAAACTCCATAACCTCATCATTCAGAAGCACACCATTCGTTGTCAGTGTAAAACGAAAATGCTTATCGTGAAGTTTCTCCTGCTCACGTCCGTAAGCCACAAGCTGCTTTACCACATCAAAGTTCATAAGCGGCTCGCCACCGAAGAAATCGACCTCCAGATTCTTACGGCTTCCCGAATTTGCGATCAGGAAATCCAAAGCCTGCTTTCCTGTCTCGTAGGACATCAGTGCCCTGCGTCCATGATATTCGCCTTCTTCTGCAAAGCAATACTTACATGCAAGGTTACAATCATGTGCGATGTGCAGGCACAACGCCTTCACAACTGTCGGTCTCTTCTTAAAGTCAAGGATATGACTCTTATACACATCCTCCGTGAACAATTCTTCGTTCTTCTTAAGTTCAAGAACCTCATCGATTGCTTCTTTGATCTCCGCTTCCGGATACTGCTCCTTCAACTGCTGCACGATTTCATCCGGTGTGTGTTCTTCAAACATCGCAATGACGTCATACGTTACATCATCCACCACATGGATCGCTCCTGAGTTTACATCCAAGACAATATCATAGCCATTGTTCTTAAATTGATGAACCACTACAATATTTCTCCTCTCTATTATCTATTCTGTTACACAAAACAAAGACCGCGCGCAAGGCACGCGGTCAAGTAAACCTTAATTATGAAAAGATTACTTATAAGATTCGCAAGTCTGGTTTCCTACTGTGCAGGAAGTCTTACATGCGGACTGGCAGGATGTCTGGCACTCGCCGCATCCACCCTTCTTAAGTGTGTTCTGTAACTTTCTTGTATTTAATGTCTTTACATGCTTCATTAGAATCTCTCCTTTGTCTCCTATTTTGGGAATGACCCGTCTATCCATGCTATTATAGCACAGCATATTCAATATGCAAAGCTTTTTTGCTGAAAATCGTGTTTTATAGGCACTTTGCTCAATTTGAGCAATTGTTATATCCACAACTCCACCAATGTAACACCTGCAATGCGCTCCCTGCTGCCTATCCGCCCCTCACTTCACGCTTCAGGCGGATGGTTCCCGCAATTCCACTGAGTACACATATGCAGGCATTCATGACATGGGTCTGTGTCATCTGCACCGCACCGCTATCTGTCACAGTCAGTACAAGAAGAATTGTATAAAACACCGTTCCCAGTACCGCTCCATAAATGACTGTATACCTTTGCATACACCGGCGCAGCACTCTGCCGCCGATCCAGCACGGAAGAATATAAAGCAGGACGAGTCCCGCGCGGATGACATCTGCGGACAGACGCAGGTTATACGATACATACGCCCAAAACAGAAACCATCCTGCGGCAAGCATAACCACCAATACCGCGACCGCAAGAAATCGTCCTACGCAATTCGGTTTCTTTTCTTTATTCTGTTCTCCGTTATCACTCTGCTTTAAATCTGTCTGCTCCATGTTCTATCTATATGAAACCGGAACGCATTTTATGATACGCCGGCTTCACAAATCAGGAGATCGGCAGACGCAAACTTCGAATAAACTCTTACAGTTCGCAGTTATTTACGGTTCTTGGGAATGGAATGACGTCACGGATGTTGCCCATACCGGTCAGATACATCACGCATCTCTCGAATCCAAGTCCGAATCCCGCATGTCTTGCAGAACCGTACTTACGAAGATCAAGATAGAACTTGTAATCTTCTTCCTTCAGTCCCAGCTCATTGATTCTTGCAAGGAGCTTATCGTAATCATCCTCTCTCTGGCTTCCACCGATGATCTCTCCGATTCCCGGAACCAGACAGTCAACCGCTGCAACCGTCTTGCCATCCTCATTCAATTTCATGTAGAACGCCTTAATCTCCTTCGGATAATCTGTTACGAATACCGGGCGCTTGTAAATCTGCTCAGTCAGATAACGCTCATGCTCGGTCTGAAGATCGCATCCCCATGAAACCTTGTAATCAAACTTGTCGTTATGCTTAGACAGAATATCGATTGCTTCGGTGTAAGTCACACGTGCGAAGTCGTTGCTGACAACGTTCTCCAGACGATCCAGCAGTCCCTTATCTACGAAATTATTGAAAAATGCCATCTCTTCCGGCGCATTCTCCAGTACATAATTGATCACATACTTGAGCATGCTCTCCGCCAGCATCATATCATCCTCAAGATCCGCAAAAGCGATCTCCGGCTCGATCATCCAGAACTCTGCCGCGTGGCGGGTCGTGTTGGAATTCTCTGCTCTAAACGTCGGTCCGAATGTGTAGATATTCTTGAATGCCATCGCATAAGTCTCACCATTCAGCTGTCCGGATACAGTCAGGTTGGTTGGCTTATTGAAGAAATCCTTGGAATAGTCAACACTTCCGTCTTCCTTCTTTGGAACGTTATTTAAGTCCATTGTGGTAACCTGGAACATCTCTCCGGCACCCTCACAGTCACTTCCTGTGATGAGTGGCGTGTGTACATAGACAAATCCTCTCTCCTGGAAGAATTTGTGGATTGCATACGCACAGAGTGAACGCACACGGAATACGGCCTCGAACGTGTTCGTTCTCGGACGAAGGTGTGAAATTGTACGCAGATACTCGAATGTGTGACGCTTTTTCTGGAGAGGATAATCCGGTGTGGATGCGCCCTCGATCGTCACTTCTTCTGCCTGAATCTCAAAAGGCTGCTTCGCCTGTGGTGTCGGAACAAGCTGCCCCTTTACGATAATCGCTGCGCCGACATTGATCTTGCACACTTCATCATAGTTTGCAAGCCCATCCGCATATACGACCTGAATCGGCTCGAAGAATGTACCGTCATTCACAACGATAAATCCGAAATTCTTGGAATTACGGTTGCTTCTCACCCAGCCTCCGATCGTGATCACCTGATTCTCATATTGCGCCTGATTGCGGAATATGTCCCTGATATTTACTAAATCCATTTTGTTGCCTCCGTTTCTGTGCCGATTTTCTTAATCGCCACATAAATCTAATCCCTTTATATTTGTATTTTTATCTTCAAACACGATTTTCGAATCGTGCATGCTTCGATTTCAAATCGATATCTAGTTCTCTGTTGAATCCGCTTTCTGAACCGTAACATTGGCATTCTCAATAACAAATGAAAGTGCATCGTTCGTAAGGTACAGCTGCTTTAAATTCTTTTTACCATCTTCCTTGTTGCCGTTTCCGTAATAATCATAAATAGCAGTCTCTGTTGACAGTTCACTGTTGCCCGAACTGATAATATAGTCGATAAACTGCTCATACTTGTCCTGATCGATTTCAAGCCCTTCAAGTTCTGCAATTCGACCGAAGATAAACTCAAGCTTAATCTGCTTCTCAAGACTAGTTCTCCAGTTCTTCTGCTGATCTTCAAGTGTTGTATTATTTGCGGTCAGATACTCTTCAAGCGTCTGTGTCTCGCCGACATTGTCGCGTGTGAACTGTGCCTGATACTCAGCAAGTCTTGCTTCCATGTAATCGTCTGGAATCTCAACCGTACTGTTGTCGATCATATAGTTCTGTACTTCATTGATCGTATCCTGTGACTTGCTTGATGCAGCCTGCTGCTCCATCATCGCACGCACATTCTTGATCAGGTCATCCTTTGTTTCTATCTGTGCATCCGAGAAATTTTCCTTGACCTGTGCATCGGTAAGATCATCTAACGTCAGTGCCTTATAAATTCCTTTCACTTTGAACTTAAAGGTTGTCATCTCTCCGGCAAGATCCGGATTATTCGGATACTCGTCCGGGAAACGCACATCGGAGCTTGTCTCCTCTCCGACCTTCGCACCGAGAAGTCCGTCACTGAATCCATCGATATATCCGGTCTGCTGGGTTGCCTCACAGTTGTTGCTGACATCGATCAGCACATCCGTTGCAGTGCCGCCTTCAAAAGCCTCATCATTATGGTAACCGGTGAAATCTACCAAAACCAGATCTCCATCCTGTACCGTATCGTGATCTGTGACCTCCGGTCCCTTTACCCCACGGTAATTAAGGAGTGCTAATGTTCTCTCGTTCACCTGGTCGTCCGTCACGTCATAATTACCGGTAATTGTGACGTCGATTCCTTTGTAATCTGCAAGTTTCTTTACCTGCTTCGACAGATCAATATCCATCTGCGCACTGCTTTTACCGTTGTATGTCTCCTGTGCAACACCTTCCGTGCTCTCTGTTCCATTCTTTGATCCGCTTCCGCACGCAACCATGGAAAAAGCGGTTGTCATGCACAGTAAGAGTGCAATAATTCTTTTCTTCATAAGATATTCCTTTCTACGACTTCTTTTGAAGTCGAACTAACTAATTTAACATACCATAAAATACGGTAAGTGTCAAAAATGGAGTGTGAATTTTCACACTCCATTTTGCATCTTATTTCTTCTTTTTGTTTGCCTTGCGTTCAGCATCGGCAGCTTTCTCTGCCTTCAGCTGTTCGTTTGCTTCATTGTACTTTGCCTGAAGCTTCGCACGGAAGCCTTTCTTTTTCTTCTCCGGCTTCTCGATCGGTCCGCGAAGTCCTCGTACGGCGGTAATGTAGAGACCGCTTACCGTTGCCTTAACTTCCTTCTTAACCGGGATCTCATCAAAGACCTGCTCGTCGGCGATCAATGTCATAACTCTCGGTCCGACCTTCGCCTTAACGATTGGAAGCTTCGAGCGGCGTAAATACTTCGGTGTCTGCTCCAATACAGTTGCCGGAAGTCCCGAATCTTTCATCCGCAATCGTTTCTTGTCAATGATCAGCATGGACACAGTCTGCGCTGCTGCCTTAATCTGTTCGTCTTGTTCGTCTTTTCTCTTCTGTGCTTTCTTACCAAGAAAATACAGAACGATCATCGCTGCGATAAGTACCAGCAGGATGACCAGTAATACAATTCCTAATGGTTTCACGTTGGATTCCTCCTATTTTTACTGAAATATATTCTAGCAAAGTTTGTCTTAAAAAGCAACGTGTAACACAAAATTTACCAATCAACTGTTTTTACAAGCTCTCTCTTATACTAACCCTGTTTTTCCCTTATCAAATAATAAATTGCACAACCAACACTGTAATAACATTGATATAACCACTTTTAATAATACTCTTTTACGAATTGACTGTAATAAGGCAGAGGATGTATTGAAGACCACTCCTAATTCTCAGTGTGCATTAAATATTCTTGCCATTGACACCCCTATGGAGTATGCTCGGTTGACTTTAGGTAATGAGATGCAGGCATGGGATGCTATTTCACGCTATATTTATACCGGATTACAAGATGGTTCCATTATGAAGGGCTGGATGAAGAAGGAAAATGAAATGATTAGCTGCTGTTCAGATGGAACAAGACCTGTCATTTTTAAGATTGAAAGAATTGATTATGAGGAGAAAGAATAACAAATGAACGAAATCATTAAAGCAATGGAAGAACGCAGAAGCATTCGCAAATTTAAGCCGGATATGCCAACAAAAGAAGATCTGGAACAGATTATCGAAGCTGGATTATATGCTGCAAATGGTATGGGCAAACAGAGTTTATGACGGAAGTCTGGTAATGGGAAATATGATGCTTGCAGCACATTCTCTTAATCTTGGAAGTATCTGGATTCATAGAGCTAAGGAAGAGTTTGAACTTCCGGAATATCAGGAATTATTAAAATACTTGGGGTAGACGGAGAGTGGGAAGGAATAGGTCATTGCGCCGTTGGATATGTTGATGGCGAGATTCCTAATGCTGCAAAAAGGAAAGATAACCGAGTGTTTGTCTACAGTCTGAATGGAGTGTGAAAATTCACACTCCATTTTATGCTTCCTATTCTATCATAAGAGAATTTATGCTTCTTCAATCACACAGGTATGATGCTTCCTGTCTTTTCCATCCGCATCGTAACTAATCCCAATCAAAAGAACTTTTCCGTTATATTCTGACAGTGCACCATGATATCTTTTTTCCCTGATCTGTTTTATTGCTGTATCTGCTGACTGATTGTATTTTAATTCTATCACCATCGCAGGTCTGAAATCGGCATTCGCTCTTGGAATAAAAACAAAATCCGCAAATCCTTTTCCCGCCGGCATTTCCCGAACAATATTATAATAACCAGGTGCTGTAAAATATGCCATTGTAAGGACACAGCTAAGAGAATTTTCGTCATTATATTTTAAAACTGACGTGTAAGTATCATGCGCAAGTTCTATGATTTCTGCTACTTTTGCAGCATCCTTATTTATTGTGGCAACCAGCAATTCATCACATCTTGATATAGCCTTCGCCACTTCGTTCCATCCACCTGTTCTTAATGCCATCTGAAACGCTTTTGCCACCTCATAATTCGGCACATATGCGCTATTGATATTTGCGTCATATCCCAAATATCCTAAATGGATCAATGCTGTAAGCGCATCATCCTTTGAATGAATTTCAGACAAATCATTCTGAAATGCCTCTGTCTCTACAATTACTTTTCCACCTGACAACATCGTCAGCACATCATCCTTAAGACCAGCATAATTCATTGTAATGAATGTATTTATGGAAGCAAAGGATGATGTATTTTTCCAATAGGTATCAAAATTTTTTCTGAGCATTGCCATAGATACTGAGTTTGGATTATACATATGGAGTCCATCAATCAGATATCCATTGTACCATGCCTTTGTGCTATCAAAATCCATATCGAATTTCTCACACAGGTTTCTGACCTCATCTTCCGTAAATCCATAAAATTGTGTAATCGGCTTAGAATTCAGCATCGTATACTCACTGAAATTATTTAATGCAGACTCATCTTTTATCTTCTTAATTGGCAAAATTCCGGTAATATATGCCAATGCAAGAAATGCCTTTGATTCTTCTGATTTAAACAGAGAATGAAGAAACTGCAGATAACTGTGTATCAATTCCTGATCTTCACTATTTCTGATCACACAATCCCATTCATCTATGATGATGACAAAAGGAATTCCTGTCTTCTCATATATCACCATCAGATTATAATTCAAGCTGTCATTATAATCCAATTTCTCCCCAAATGTACGCTTAAAATCTTTATAAATATATTCTGTTATCTTATCTGTAAGATCATCCTTATAATTATCCCAAAATGATGCAACATCAAGGTGGATGACATTATATTGATTCATATATTTCTTATAATCCGGATATTTTATCTCATCCGCAATCTTAGTATCCTTAAAAAGATCCGTTGAGTCGCATCCGAGACTATAGTATGCATCAATCATGCCTGCAGCATGGGATTTTCCGAATCGACGGGCATGGCTTACAGCGATACAATTGCCAGGTGTATCAATCTGCTGATTTAAATAATCTAGCAACTCCGTTTTATCCACATAAATTTTATAATTTTTATCTTTTTTAAAGCTGGCGTTACCCGGATTAAAATAGATCCCCATCGAAGTCCACCCCTTTCATTTCTGATTTCTCTTAATATAATAAGTATATTAATTTTTCACAGAAACATCAATCTTTTATTCCGTCTTTCTATTTACTAATCTTAAATTTACAAACATAACATTTATTATCTATAATTGCATATATATTTGCCGATCCTGCCTTTTTAGCTGTCACTTTTCCGTTTTTATCAACTGATGCAATTGATGATTTTCCTGAAACCCAATTAATCTTCCCCAATGGAGCATTCTTTAATTTTAATTGATATGTTGTCCCCACCTTTATATTATTTGAATTTTTATTTAAAGCCGGCGACTTGGGATTCACATATGTTAATGATAATGAACCATATTCCACTCGTTCCCATACAACATAATATGTACCAGTCGATAAACCTTTTAATGTAGTGGAAAATGAATCTGCGTAATTTGTACTTTTCCCATTATCGTAGATTTTAATCCAATCTGAATCATACACATTCACGACTCCAATAACATCTACACTTGAAACCCTCCCGGTTCCCTTCCACTTAAGCACATAATCGCCTTTATTTTCCAAATCGAAGCGAACGTAATTGTAATACTGATTGGCCAACACTCCCTTTTCAATTGGATATTCATCACCATAAGAATATGTATATGTTGTATTCACATTCAATTTCGGCGCATCAGGAAAATCATCAGTAGTTTCAATCAACGCCACTAGTTCATTTGGCTCTGAAGCTAACGTTAATACCGGTTGATTCATGCACAAACATAATGCGCATATTGTCATAATCATTGTCCTTACTTTTTTCCTCATAATTCAAATCTCTCCTTTACTATAAATTGTACATACTATATTTTTTCTCGAATGCATGTCAATTCTATATATTGTAATTTTCCCATATTTCCTAATCCTGCTTTTCCCTTACCAAATAATAGATTGCACAACCAAGCCTAAATAACATAATTGGGATTCCAACAACTAAAGTCAATAATATTGTAACCCCAATCTTAATTACAAATAGCCATAACGAAACACCCATAATAGCCTGTCCCGCAGATGGCGCATATTGATCAATTATACTCGCATACATCATATCTTCTATTGTCACATTTTTAGAATAAAATCCACCTAGCAATTTCCATATAGAAGGTAACAATGGCAATGCGGCAAACCACAATGAATAGACAACCGCATACCACCACGGACGATCCGGATGATAATGTGTTGCCTCATATACAATTCCAATTATCAAAAATACCCCATGCAATGCTAACGTAAACCAAACATTATATTTCTTCATAACTTTTTCCACCTTTAACCTTTAATAATTATACTTGATTTTATTTAATATTGAAACGCTTCTTCTGTAATCCTTATACTTTTTTTCTTTGCAAAACTATACTTGTAATATTTGCATTCTCCAATCATCGGCCCATTGCTATAATACAAATACTTTGAAGTGATTGCCCCAAACTCATTTGCCTTTATGGTTCCATATGTGATCGTCTTCTTTTTTTCGATGTTATAAGACTTTATCTTATACTTAAATTCTGCAATCGGTTCCACATAATAAAACGTGTTATCTATGAACTCATAATAACTGCAATTACTAGTAATCGTTTTTATTTTCTGACCATCAGACTTTCTATACAATGTCATTCCAGACTTTCCTGATGATGAAATTGTCTGAATTGCAATGTATTTTCCAACAATCTGTCCAAAATAACCATTCTTGCAAATCTGTTTTAACTTTTTTTCCTTTAAATCATACGAAAACACCTCTGGATTTCCAGTTTTCGTATATCCACATCCATAAATCTTTCCATCCTCTAGTACCTCTAGTCTCTGCAATTCCCTTGCAGCTCCTAATTTATTGCTTTCTCTCGATTTCAAATTATACGAATACAAATTTCCTGCATGCGTTTTATTATCTATAAGTACATAATAAATAATGTCATCATAAAGTAGTCCGCACTCGCCGATACATGTTCCCTTATCTGCCTCAACCAGAACTTCCTCTTTTGTCATTTCTTCATCCGAATACCTAGATATTTTTTTCTTTTTCATATCGATCCAATATAAATATCCATCCATCCAATATGTACCAGATTGTCCATCATCCCAAGGTATTAAATGATAATTTTCTGTGTTTTTCTCATCTGCTTTTGTTATTTCTGGATTAATAAAAAAGCCTGTCATTACTACCATTACAAGTAAAAGAAATCCCCTTATAATATCTCGTTTTTTCATATCATGTTTCTCCTTCATTTTAAAACAACTCAATTTCTGACATTACAGTATCCTCATATTTGCTTCCTTTGTATGTAGAAAGAATTGATATTTTTACATATGATGTAATTCGTCCATCAAAATAGAACGTTTGGCTCCCATCTACATTATCTTGTAACTTAAGACGTTCTGATGTTCCACCAGAGAACTCCACTTCTAGTTTTTGTGGTCGTGCATTCTTGTAATATAAATCTTCACTCTTCTGATAACCATTCCAAATCTTTATTCCATTAATTGTATAGCTACCATCAAACTCAAAGCAAACAAATTCGCCCTCACCAGTTCCAGAAACGCCTTCCACCCAAGCAGTTGTTGTATCTTGATCGATTAACCGTTCCGGTATATGCTGAATACTCTTTTCCTTCAAATAAGAACTAGCTGAAACCCGTTGAATATTTTCCATCGAAACCGCTGGTATCTCTGAATTTTCGGTATTCAAATCCTCTAACGTTGTCTCAGTTGTCTCAATTGTCTCCGTTGTTTCGGTTTCAATTGATGATTCTATCTGCGAATTTTGTATCGAATTTATACTTTTTTCACTCGTCACAAACTGAGTGGAAGCTTCATGTGATGGTTTTAAGTCTTTCCATTTTACTCCAATCGCAGCCACAACACCTAACAGTAATCCAAGTAACGCTGATACAACTATGTAACCCCCTTTCCTTTTTTTCTTGGTACGTTCAGGCATCATATGTAATTCGGTTTCATCTCTTAATTTTGTGCCACAATTTTTGCAGAACAATTCATTATCTTTAACCGGTCTTCCACATCTTCTACAATACATAAACTCTACTCCTTATGCTTTTATTCTGCGAATTTACAATATGGACGTAAATCAATTTTGCTTATTTTACCATTCTCATCAACACTATATTCAATAGCACAATTGTATTCTGATTCCCCCGAATAATAAACGCCTTCCTTAACTTTATACAAGCCCAACGCCTTCATATTATGCAAGAGTTTTTCTTCTTGGTCTCCAACCTTGCTTCCAAATACGCTCACACCATCTATCGGTCTATAAAATGTAATCCCTCCACCATCTACAATTTCTGCTTTGATAATTTTTTCATTTTTATCATAGAGTTCGTATTCAGCCCCATACGTATAAGGATCCTCCATCTTTCCAAACTCTCCATCTAACATCTTATATTCCATTCCGTTAGCCACTAGATCTTTCGTTAACGAAGCTCTTACTTCCGTAAAATTCCAATTATACGGTTGCAATAGCAAAATTCCCCAATCATTTTCTTCATCTGCTATGACTTTATATCTCTCTAAAATTCTATCACTTGCTGTTTTTGCAACATCAACTATAGTTTCATGCGTCAATATCGGCATTTCTTCAAAGCTCTCTACAACAGCCCCTTCTGCATATTTTTCCATTATCTCATCAAATTCAGAATCATCGCAATATGTTGTATCGCCTTTTATACAAATTTCACCGTTTCCATTCAAATCATATGTTTCTAATTCATCCACGGCCTCCGTTAAGTAAAAAGTTCCTTTATCATAATATTGTTGTGCCTCTTTATCATAATAATAAATTGTTTGTGCTCCGTGGTCGTTGCTTACAATACTTCCATTCTCATATAAATCGCCCTCGTTTCCAAACCCCAGCATTTTGTTTAGTCCATCTGCAGAACTATCATATTTATAAACTGCATCAAAAGTCGCTGCCATATAGCCACCGTATGCGTAAATCATTAATTCATCTTCACCATCTCCATCAATATCCTGGATACTAAATCGATACTCTATGCTATCTGGATCCATGCCATCAATTTTTTCATGCCAACTGTCTGTATCTTTTTTATCAGGAAATGTATTTGCATAAAATAAATTCGACAGTGCATCCGAATAACGTTTCCATGCAATGTCATCTGCGAAAAACTCATATTGCATATCATCGTTATTTTCAAACTCCTCGCTACTTTGTTCTATTCCACCTTCGCTTTCGGAGTTCATTGATTGAGCCACATGCAAAGATTCTCGCTTTCCGAGTTTATTACTAATAAATGCGGAAGTTCCAAAATATCCGAGAGAAGTGGTCACCAAAGCAACCGATAAACCAATTGCAATTGGTTTGACCATATTACTTCCAGCCAATGTCACTTTTCCCGTAGTTGAAGCTATCATATTTTCATGCGCCCAATATCTGATGTTCCTATTTACCGCTATAGCTACCTCCTTTGGGCAAACCGATGCTTTTGCTTCCTCCTGAAAAATCCAGCACAAACAAGGAATAATCGGAATCGCATATAGCTTTGTTCCCTGCTTCTCTAATTCAAGCACGCTTTCTTTTAACTTCTTTTTAGCGTATCGAATTCGGCTTTTCACTGTTTCTGAATTACACTGAAGTTCTTGCGCAATTTCATTTACCGAAAGTTGATCATAATACCGCATATACACACAAATACGTTGATCTGATGGTAACGCGCTAATAATCTGCATCATAATTTTTCGTGTTTCTACATAGTCAACTTCTTTTTCAGGAATAAATTTACCGTTTTCATCCTCTGTATCCCATTCTTCATCCCCGTCTGACATTAAATCTGAAAATGTCCATTCTTTACATTTTCGATTATAATCCAATGCCTTATTTCGCACGATAGCATTAATCCATGATTGCAATTTGGTATAATCATGTAGTGTATCCAAGTGTTCAAACACCCGAATATAAGAATCCTGCAAAATATCATTTATATACGAAATATTACACGCATGGGTTTGTGCAACAAAATATGCCGAATTTATCGTTTGTTCATAAATTAAATTTATAGCATTCTCTTCTTTGTTTATTGCATCTTGAATAAGCTTTTCATCAACTAACATCCAACTTTTCTCCATATTTCTAACCTCTCTTTTATCTCTGATATTATATAGACGAATCAAAATAAAAAAGGGGGTTAAAATAATACAAAATTTTTATATTTATTTCATTTTACAACATATAAATAAAAATAACCATAAAAAAGCTCCACTTGGAACACATGAGATTCTTAACACTCTCTCCCGTCCAAATGGAGCATATTAAAATTTACCAATCAACTGACTGCCTTATAGGCTTCGAGTGCTTCCTTCGCCTTCGGCGAAAGCTCACGCGGCACCAGAATCTCCACGGTCACATACTGATCTCCCTTAACCGACGGATTCTTGACGTTTACAATACCTTTTCCACGCAGACGGATCTTGCTTCCCGCCTGTGTTCCGGCTTTGATGGAACATTCCACATTTCCGTAAAGGGTGTGAACGCGCGCTTTCCCGCCCAATGCCGCGGTTGTAAACGGAACGCGCACCGTAGAGTATACGTTTGATCCTTTACGCTCAAATTCTTTGCTCGGTGTAACATTTACTTTCAACAAAACATCGCCGGCTGCACCGCCGCTTCTACCAGGATTTCCCTGTCCCTTAAGCCGGATCGTCTTGCCAGACTCAATACCGGCAGGAATGTGGATCGACAGATTGGAGGTCTTGCCGGTCGCCGGATCGCGCAGCATGATCTCCTTCTCGCAACCGAATGCAGCTTCCTCGAACGAAACCGTAAGGTCTGCCATCACATCGGAACCCTTATGATTTCCGGTGCCTTCTGCTGCACTCCATCCAGAAGAAGATCCACCGTGCGAGAACATATCGCCAAACATACCGAACAGATCATCCATATTGCCCGATCCGTTTTCAAAATGAAATTCTCGGTGCATATAAGGACCGTCTCCGCCAAACGAACCGCCCGCATAACCTCCGCTTCCGAACGGATTGCCGCTTCCCGTGCCAAATCCTCCGAAGCCGCCAAATCCTGCATTCTGCGCCTCTCTTGCCGCCTCTGCCGAGAAGCCTTCCTGCAATCCTGCAAAGCCGAATTCATCGTAGAGCTTACGCTTTTTGTCATCACTCAATACATTGTAGGCTTCCGTCACATCCTTGAACATCTCCTCTGCATGCGGATCACCCGCGTTCGTATCCGGATGGTACTTCTTTGCAAGCTTACGATATGCTTTCTTGATGGTTGACGCATCTGCACTCTTATTGACGCCGAGCGTCTCATAATAATCACGTTTTGCTGCCATATGACTCACCTACCTCTCACTTTCATTTTTATACAACGCACAAGCGGACTGCATCTGCAGCCCGCTCGCTAACTCTTATCCCTCGATGGAAATAAATTTATTCTCTTCAACCTGTGGCTTAGGCTGTTTCTTCGGAATGTCCAGGTGAAGGATTCCGTGCTTGAAGGATGCTTTAATGTCATCCTTTTCAATGTCATCGCCTACGTAGAAGGCTCTCTGGCAGCTTCCGGTGTAACGCTCGCGGCAGATGTACTTCTTGCCTTCGCTCTCCTTCTCATCTTTCTCTAAGCCTTTCTCGGCACTGATGATCAGGTATCCGTTCTCGATGGAAGCTTTAATTTCTTCCTTCTTGAATCCCGGAAGATCCATCTCAAGTTCATACCCCTTGTCACTTTCCTTTATGTCGGTGAGCATCAGCTTCTTCTCGTTATGTCCATATAATTTCTTCTGTGCTTTCTGAATGTCTCTGTCATCAAACCATGGATCGTTGAACCAAGGATCACCGAAAAATGTATCAAATACGTTGTTGTTCTTTGCTAATAACATAAGTCATTCCTCCTTGTATACTATGCAATTTCAAATTACTTTATTGTCCCTGATGGCAACTCTTTGTATCTGAAATTGATGTTCTTTTTGTTTACAAGTATGTTATAGCACCATTATCAGCACTCGTCAAGTGTGAGTGCTAATAATTTATAAATTCTTTATTTTTCTTCTTTCACCAACGTAAATTCTGCACCGCCCTGCGGATTCGCCTTGATTCCGATATGGCAGTTCGCCAGATGCTCATTGTTGATCTCTAACGCATACTCCACATCAATCTGGATTTCATTGTCCGCTTCGCTGACTTCTACCTTATATGCATCGATGCCGACAAGCAGACTTCCGTATGGCGTATAATAATAGGTAACATTCTTCTTGTCACGTTCAAATACCATATGTACATTGACTAAGCCTTTTTTCGTAAGCTCCATATAGTCATCCGTCGCCTTGATGACATTCCTGGTTACCTTCTTGCTTCCCTCTTCCACTTCTTCGTATAAGAAAAAATGCTTGCCATTGCGAAAATAATATTGTCCCGGTGTATATACTTCCACCGTGTCCTTCTGTTCATCCGGTGCAATCTGCAAGCCTCTGATTGATAACAATACTTCTTTGGTCATAATCTCTCCTTTGCAATTCAACAGATATCATAACTGTTTTATCGGAAATATTCAAGAAATTTGAAGCGGATCTGATACTTTCCGTGACGAAAAATATCCTCATATTCTTCCGGTGTCAGGACTTCGCGCAAAGCATGCTTCGCTTCATCTGACGGGACCTCGTACACGCTTCCCCGAAAACACATATTCGGATAAAGCACACACCACCAATTATGGCCTTCTCCCTCCCCGAGTGTCACCTGCAGCGCTTCATACTCGCCCGCCGGAAAGGTATACGCGCCGTAGCTTTTGACCGGGAATTCCACATTGGCAAGTCTTGCGCTCGCGCCATAGTGATATCCGTTGTCCTCCAGTGTCTCCGTTGTCACTTCCACGATCTTCTCCATAGACTGCTGCACAATAGCTTCCGTCTCTTCAAGATTTCTGCTTTCTGCAAGCCTCGGCTCCATCATGGCACCGACTGCATCTCTTACTTTCTTCTTTACCTCCTGATCCTCCTTACTGTCACTGTTGGCAAGCACATGAAAACGCAGAATTTTGTCGGCAATCTCCGGCTGGAGCGGATCTGTTATCGCGTTTGATTTCCACTGGCTCTCACACGCGCTTTTTACTGTTTCAACAAATCCCGTTCTATGTATTTGTGAGCTCCAACTATTTTCCCATGGTAAGATCAGACTTCCGACAAACAAACTGATGATATATAACGTGAGGAAGCTTACCTTCCCTGCATGTTTTATTACTCCATTTTTATGCATCCTTCGCCCTCCGCAATCAATCTTTTATCATAAGGATGTCCCGCGGGGCGTAACTTATTCATTTTGTTTTTCTATACCCCGCTTCTTTCTCACTCTGGGGCTTTTTCCTTCTTTTTTCCGCTTTTTCGCCCCGCTTCTTTCTCACTCTGGGGCTTTTTCCTTCTTTTTTCCGCTTTTTCGCCCCGCTTCTTTCTCGTGCCGGGGCTATTTCCTTTCTTTTTCCGCTTTTTCGCCCCGTTTTCTCATCATTCCGGGGCTTTTTCCTTCTTTTTTCCGCTTTTTCGCCCCACACACTATCTGGCAAAAGAAATCTCCACATTCCGAGTCCAAACAATCGTGTCATTTTCCACTGAAACATAAGGCAGTTCGAGATCCAGCCGCTGATTGATCTGTTCGTCGAGGAGTGTCCCGAGATTGGTCAGCTCGATTTCATGATCCGACTCATGGTGCTGCAGAAAGGTTTCAAGATAGCTTCCTTCATCCTCCGGCAGCGAATCCGCCTGTCCGAGCAAAGCCTCAATATCTCCCGTCACACAGACATAACTGTTTCGTGGGAATACCTCGCTCTCCCGCAGGTAATCCAGCGTCTCGCCCAATCGCGCTCTGTCTTGAAGCAGAGATTCACCGATCACAAACACTTTCATATGATTACAGTCTGCAAGGTTGCTGAGTTTCTTCTCATAAGCAGTCAGCGCTTCTGCAAAATTTCCGCCTTCCGTGAGCGGCACCCCGACATTCGCCTCTTCCATATCTGTGTTATCCTTCTGGCTCAGTTCCGGGAAGCCATAGGCAAATCGGATACGCTCTTCCTGCACGTCCGCGATCGCCATCATCGGAAAGCAGCGATCTTCGAGTTCCGTTGCACTGCAGGCACACAGACAGCATAATATGCCGATACAGCCGATCACACTTACGCTTTTCTGCAATATGGTTTGAAAGCAATGCCATTTTCCCATTGTATTCTTTTTACCAGCTTTCGTTTGCTTCCAAGCGCTCCTGTTCGTACTGCCATCCATCCCTGTCACAAATTCTCCTTCCAAAACACACGATTTTCTACTAACGTTCTTCTATTGCAAGGAACGATTTCCTGTTTTTCTATACTTTCCCCACACGACGATTATAAGCGGAAGCAGGATCAGAAGCGGTATCGCAACATATGTCATATAACCTTCGAACCACTCCGCAAACGATCCGTAACAGAATCCTTCCGCCACAACAAACACCAGCAGGAAAGCGATGATCGTTGACCATACTTTTGCATTTTTTTCTTTCTGCATTTTCAGACCATCGCCTTGACGTTCTGCATTTCCATGTCCTGTAAATTCTCCGCCAATCGCTGCAATCAGCTGCTTCGCATAAAACAAAAATACGTTGATGAGTGCAAAAAGCGTGAAAAACCATATTGCAAGCAGAAACGCATCCAGCCGCTTTAGGAAACTTCCCCGCAAATGAATGTTACTCATCAGCGTGAGCGCCGGATAGCGCATCTGCGCCATCGCCCGTTCTCCGAAGCTGCCGAGCAGAATCAGATCAAATAAGGCAAAGACAATGACTGCCACCCAAAGCGCCCGATACACTGCCGCCACCATTTTTTTCTGTGCGTCTTTCCTCACATATGCAGGGAAAAATAAGACAAGGAACACCGGCATCAGATACTCAAACACAAGCAGACCTCCCCCTGCCACATTCGTTACCGGAGCCTCGAAAAACGAATGCAGATAAACCGTATTTACATCACTCGCCGCAATCCAAAGAAGCAGAAAAAGAGGAACAAACAATACCCAGAACAAGCTCTCATACACCCTCGCCCGGCTCTCGATTCCTGACTGGATCGCATACGCCGCCACCGCAAGAATCAACAAGAGAAGCAACGTATAAGATTCGCCGCCGACCAGGCCTTTTTTCATGACATCCGCAAAAATATACGCACTGTAGGAAGCCTCAAGAATGCAATACGCTGCAAAGAAACAAAGCATCACAAGCGCGCCCCACCGCGGCAGAGACTGTCGTACATAGGCAATCAGATCGCTGTCCATCCTGTTCATGATCCACGCAAGATACCACAGATACAGGCTTGCAAACAGACCTCCTGCAACGATTGCAAAGACGCCATCGCAGCCGGAAGTCCCCGCAAGCTTCGCCGGAAGAACGAGCGTACTCATTCCGATAAAATCAAACACGAATAAGCGGAACACCTGTCTTGTCGATATCCGATTATTATTTGAAAACATTGCATTCCACTCCTTTTTATAATTCTATTATCAGGCGATTGTGGTCGGCGAGCTCCGTGACAATCGTTTCACAATCATCTAATTCTATGATTACTTGGGCGCATCCGACCCAGCACCTCTTTTATTTTTCAGACGCACCCGCTCACCGCGTCTTGCGTAAATGGGTCTGCTTGTCATCATGCGAAGCGGTGCCCGCCAGATCGTATCACGCATATCCTCATACCCATTCAGATCCGCCCCGGTAAAAGGCATCAGATACGGAATTCCGAAGCTTCGCAGTCTTGAGAGATGGATTAGCACTGTAAGTAATCCAAGCAGGAATCCGAAGAATCCAAGCCACGCAGACATGAGGATCATATAAAATTTCAATATCCGGAACGAAAAGGCAAACTCCTCATTCGGAATGGAAAACGAACAGAGTGCGGTAAACGCCACAACGATCACGACGATCGGACTGACCAGATTTGCATCCACTGCTGCCTGACCAATGATCAGTCCACCGACAATGCCAATCGTATTCCCCATCGCGCCCGGCAGCCGCACGCCCGCCTCCCTCAGAAGTTCAAACGATAACTCCATCAGAATTACCTCAAGCGCCGCCGGAAAAGGCACCCCGATCCGCGCCTCCCAGAAGGAAAGCAAAAGCGGTGTCGGAAGAATCTGCGTATGAAAATTCGTGACAGCCAGATAAAGCCCCGGCAATGTCATCGAGAAAAATGCTGCCATATAACGCAGAATTCTTGCAAAGGTCGCAACCTCAAAACGATTGTAATAATCATCACTTGTCTTTAAGAAGGAATTGAGATCTGTCGGCAGGATCAGAGCAACCGGTGAGTTGTCGGACAGAAGCACCACGCGTCCCTCCATGACCGCAATCGCCGCACGATCCGGTCTCTGCGTGGTCTGAAACTGCGGGAAAGGGGAATACCACTTTTCTTCCGCAAGCTGCTCCACAATACCGCTGTCCATAATTCCGTCGATCTCGTAATCCGCAAGACGCCTTTTTACTTCCTCGATCACGGACGGGTAGGCAAGATCTTCCATATAGACAAGATCGATCGCTGTGTGGGAACGGATGCCACAGTTGATTTCCTGCACCTTGACTCTTGTGGACCGGACACGTTTGCGAATGAGTGCGGTATTGGTCTTCACAGAATCGGTAAATCCTTCCTTTGAGCCACGGATGACTTTCTCGGAATCCGGCTCCTGCACATCCATCCCCGGATAACCTTTGTCGGCAATCTTTAACGCCTTATCATATCCATCTACGAACAGGATTGCATCTCCGGTCAGCATGCCGGCTGCTGCATCCTCCACATATTCATACGGTGTCGCATCCACAATGCCAAGCGCATTCGTATCCAACACCTGACGCATCTGATCTTCCGGAATCTTCTCAAGCGCTGCGAGCAGTCTTCCAAGTGCTGTATTCACAAGAAGTGTGTTGCTTACCGCAACCTCAATGTATGCAAGAAAACACAGTGTGCCATGTTCTGCGCCAAGCCACATCGGGCGCATCTTGATGTCCGCGCAGTCTGCGAAGATTTTCTTATATTGTGCGATGTTTTCATCTATGTTTACCGATATTTTCGTCTTTTTTTCGTTCATGCTGAATTTTTCCTCATGCCCTATTATTTTGCTTTTTCGTATATGTGATGTTGTCCTCATCCCCAACACAAAAAGGGATGAACGCTCACACGTTCATCCCTTAGAATGTTCATTATTTACAAATATATACATTTACTCCTGCTGCTGGATCACATTCTTGACCGCCGCAGCCTGATTGGCAACATGCTCATGCATCGCACTCTCCGCCTTCTTCACATTGCGCTCCCCCAGTGCCAGAAGAATCGCTTCATGCTCCCTGATCAGCACCGGATAGTTCATCGGATCCTTGATATACTCCACACGGTACCGGTACACCTGCTCACGCAGATTGTTAAGCAGTGTCTCGAGCTTCGGATTACCGGTTGCCTCATAGATGACATCATGAAAACTGACATCCGCTTCCGCAATCTTCTTCACATCACCGGTTCTTGTGCTCGTCTCAAACAGATCCTTCGCATCCATCAGGCGCTTCAACTGCTCGTCCGTAATCTTCTCGCAGGCGATGCGCACCGCAAGCTCGTCCAAAGCCTCACGGATCTCCAACACATCCTCCATATCCTTGAGCGTCATCTTCGCAACTTCTGCTCCCTTGCGCGGCATTGTGACGGCAAGTCCCTCCTGTTCAAGCATACGGATGGCCTCACGGATCGGCGTACGGCTTACCCCAAGCTTCGAGGCAAGCTGCAATTCCATCAGACGCTCGCCGGGCTTCAGATCCCCTTTTAGAATCGCCTCGCGAAGTGTGTTGAACACCACATCTCTAAGTGGTAAATATGCATTCATATTTAATGTCAAATCATCGGTCATCGATATCTTCTCCAATTCTGTTTCCATTCTTCTACACGAACCAGATGATACATCATGGTTCTATTTCCGTCTGTTATTATAGATTGATGTCAGGTATACCTGCCGCGCCAGTCCGGACGCCTTCATGACATCGCGTGCACGCTGCGCCGTCTCCTCATCCTCAAACAGACCGAACACCGTCGGACCGCTTCCGCTCATCATCGCATGCGCCGCGCCGGCCTCCATCATCTTCTCCTTGATCTCAGCGATCACCGGATAATTCGGAATTGTCACACTCTCAAGGACATTGCCCATCTTTCCACAGATTTCCGGGAAATCCTTCTTCTTAATTGCAGAGATTAACGCATCGATATCCGGGTGATTTGTATTCTCATCCAGCTTCAGATTCTGATACACGAACTTGGTCGAAACCGAGACAGATGGTTTCGCGATCAGTACCGGACACTTGACCATCGGCGGAAGCTGGGAAAGCTTCTCCCCGATTCCCTGGGCCAAAGCGGTACCGCGCATAATACAATACGGCACATCCGCCCCGATCTGTACACCACGCTCCATCAGCTGTCTGCGTGACAAGCCAAGATCAAAAATCCGGTTCATTCCGTAAAGCATCGATGCCGCATCTGTGCTTCCCCCCGCCATACCGGCTGCCACCGGAATGCGCTTCTCAAGATTCACATCCACGCCATCCGTAATGCCAAACTCATCCATCAGAAGCTTACCTGCTTTATAGACAAGATTATTCTCATTTACCGGCAGGAAATTCAGATTCGATCGTATATGAATTCCAGGCTCATGACTCTTAGCGATCTCCAGCCGGTCATACAGATGAATCGTCTGCATCACCATGCTTACCTCATGATAGCCATCTTCTCTTCTGCGTATCACATCCAGTCCAAGATTAATCTTGGCCAATGCTTTCAGTGTTATCTCATCCATGTATTATCCCTCTGTATTTTGTATACAACAATTATACCATATATAAGTGCACCGGTCAAACCCGATGCACTTAATGAAAAATTACCTCATGTAAAAGCAAAACACGCTTATCCTTCGCTGCCTTCCCCGACAAAATATTCTTTCACCAGCTTTACAACCACACCGGACAACAGGAATACCGCGATCAGGTTCGGAATTACCATCAGTCCGTTGAAGGTCTCCGCGATGCTCCACATCAGACCGAGATTCATCGTCGCACCGACAATCGCAACCAATGCATATGCAACCATGAACGGCTTATTCGCACGTGATCCGAGCAGGAACTCAATACATCTTGTTCCATAAAGTCCCCAGCCGATAATTGTGGAAAAAGCAAAGCAGCACATCGCAACAGCAGTGAAAATGGAAACCCATCCGCCATATACTGCAGTAAATCCGCTGATGGTAAGCTCCGCACCTGCCGCATCGCCGTATCCAACCGGTACGCCACTGCACAGAATGACAAGCGCTGTCAGTGTACAGATTACGATCGTATCCACAAACACCTCAAAAATCCCGAAAAAGCCCTGCTTTACCGGCTTTCTCGTATCCGCACAGGCATGCGCGATCGAACCGGTACCAAGTCCCGCCTCGTTTGAGAAGATACCACGCGATACGCCTTTTTTCATACTCATGAAGAAGCTTCCTACTGCGCCTCCGGTCACTGCAGACGGGTTGAATGCGCCCTCAAAGATTGCACCAAAGACGGTTGGAATCGACTTGAAGTTGATCACAACCACACCGATTGCAAGAAGAATATAGATGACTGCCATAAAAGGCACAAGCTTCTCCGTAACCTGTCCGATACGCTTGATTCCACCGATCAGGATTAAAGCGATCAACGCTGCCAAAATGATTCCGAGGATCAGATTGAACGTTGGCGCAAAGCTTTCCGGAAGCAGGTTGTAATTGTATAAAGCAGAATCAATTGCCGTCGTGATCGTGTTGACCTGTGTTGCATTACCGGTTCCAAACACCGTCAGTACACCAAACAGGGAAAACAGATAGGCCAACCAGTGCCAATGCTTTTTAAGTCCATTCTTAATGTAGTACATCGGGCCGCCGACAAGCTCGCCGTCCGCATTTGTCTCACGGAAATGCACTGCAAGCACAACTTCTGAGAACTTCGTACACATTCCAAGAAGTGCAGAGATCCACATCCAGAATACCGCGCCCGGACCACCGATCGCAATCGCACCGGCAACGCCTGCCACATTTCCGGTTCCAACCGTTGCCGCCAAAGCGGTACACACTGCCTGAAACGGTGTGAGTGCTCCGTCCGATGCCTCACGTTTCTTGAACATACGGACAAAGGTCACCTTCATCGCATAACCGAATTTGCAGATCTGGATAAAGTGAGTCCGAAAGCTCAGGAACAGTCCGACACCGATGATACAGATCATCGCCGGAACGCCCCATATAAAGTTGTTGACTACATTGTTGACTTTCTCGATCATGGATAGCATGGTCGTATTTCCTCCTATTTATTTCTTTCGCGCATACAGATAGGTGCTGAAATAGATGATCGATGCGATAATGACGATCATCGGTCCCGTCGCCACATTCGTGTAATACGACAGGATCAGTCCCAGTACGCCGGAAAAGAGTGAGAACACCACCGAAAAGAAATGATATTCCCTCATGTTCTCCGACAGATTCCGGCTTGCTGCCGCCGGAAGGATCAAAAGCGCATTGATAATCAGGATACCAACCCACTTAATTGACAATGTTACGATCAAAGCGACCAGCACCGCAAATAAATTATCCATGAGCCGCACCGGAATCCGCTTGCTCGCCGCCAGCGCCCGGTGAATACAGCTTGCATTCAGCCAGTTAAAGCAACATAACCAGAATATAATCGTCACAACAAAGATGATCGCGAGAAATACGATTTCCTTCTTTGTGATGCTAAGCACATCTCCGACCAGGAGGCTTGAGTATTTGCTGAAATTACCGCCTCTTGAAAGGATTGCAAGTCCGATTGCCACCGAACAGGACGAAAACACAGAGATGATCGTATCGGCAGATGCCATATTTGCCTTACCAATCTGGTTTAACAGCAGCGCAAAAATAATTGCAAAAATGACCATCGAAAGATTCGTATCCGCAACTCCGCACACTACGCCCACAGCGATTCCGGTAAGTGCCGAATGCCCTAATGCATCCGAAAAATACGCCATCTTCTTATTGACGATCATCGTTCCCATCAGTCCGAAAAGCGGTGTGATGATGAGGATTGCGATCAGCGCGTTCCTCATAAATCCAAAATCCAGCCAGGATAACCAGTTAATCATTTTTGTCATCCTCCTTGATCCATTTTTCTTCGTTTGCCACAGAAAAGACGCTCTCAAATTCCGGACTCGAGAACACTTCCTTTGCGGATCCCTGCTTTAAGACCGTCTTATCCAGAAGTACAACATGATCCGCATATTTTGCAACATAGTCCAGATCATGGGAGATCAGAATGATTGCCAGATCATAGTGTTCCTTCAGATAGGTCATCGTTTTGTAGAAAAGTTCCATACCATTCTGATCGATTCCTGACACCGGCTCATCCAGCAGGAGCAGATTTGGCTCATCCATGATTGCAAGCGACAGAAGCACTCTCTGCAGTTGTCCCCCGGAGAGGTTACATACCTGCTTGTCGATCAGATCCTCCGCCTCGAAAATGCGTAAGCTCTCTTTTATTTTCTCATATACTTTCCTGCTCTTCGGCAGAAAAACCGGATAGCGCGACTCGTAACTCGCCAGCAGATCATACACACTGACCGGCGTGTTTTTCTCGATATTGACAGACTGCGGCACATAGCCGATCTTCAGCTTCTGCATCCTGCCGTCCTTCGTATCGCGAAACTCAATTTCTCCGGTATGCTCTACATTGTCCAGCATCGCACGGATCAATGTCGATTTACCCGCACCATTCTTACCGATGACTGCGTTTAAGGAACCGCAGTGAATATGCAGATTCACATCCTCAAGTACAACCTGATCGTTGAACTGCACACCCAGATGATTTACTTTAATACAATGAAAGCCACAGGGCTTAATGATTTTACGCATCCATGCTTCCTTTCTTTTTCGTCTATCAGCCTTCCCTTTCATCGCAGAATTGCACGACCTGTCATGCTTTTCCGCAGTAAGCTGCTAATTTTGCGTTAAATACTGCTCGATGAGATCAATATTCGCAGACATTCCCTTAATATAACTATCCGCATCGTAGTCACCACGATTGAGTGCATCCAGATAGATTACTTTTGCATCGGTCTCTTTTTCAACGGTATCTCCCATGCTCTTACCGTACAATTCCTCCGCAAGAATATACTTAACATGATCGTCTCTTACTGCCGCAAGTACATCTGCGACTTCACCCGCAGACACCTGTCGCTCCTCGTCCAGATCCAATACATAAGCGACATCCAAGCCGTAATCATCTGCCACATAATCATATGCCTCATGAAACAGAATGACCGACTGTCCCTTGATCTTCTCTGCAACCTTCTGCTGACGCTCCTTGAGTGCATCAAGCTTCACCACATAAGCATCCGCATGCTTCTGATAATCCGATGCGTGTTTTTCATCTGCCGCTGCAAGTCCTTCGGCAATATGATTTACCTGTTCTTCATACGTTGCAACGCTCATCCACGCATGTGCATTCTCTTCTCCTTCATCTTCGAGAAGATCAATGCCTTCGCTTGCCTCAATGATGGTAAGGTCAGGATAGGATTTCGCCACATCCTTCATAAACGACTCAATACCACCACCGTTGATAATAAATACATCCGCTTTCGACAGAAGTTTCATATCTTCCGGTGTCAGCTGGAAATCATGCAGACAACCGGTCTGCGGCTCGCTCAGATTCTGCAGATGAACACCGTCTGTGTCACCGATCACATTGAGCGCTGCAATATACATTGGATAAAAAGATGTCACAACGGTAAGTGTCTGTTCCTCCTGCTTACTGCCGCTCTCTCTGACGTAAATATTCGTAAGCAGCCCGCTAACCACTGTAATGACAACAAGCATTACCAGTACAAAAACATACTTGTTTTTCTTCATACTCGATTTTCTTCTCTTTCTTTCTCAGTCTTTGAAAACTCCACTTCTTATCTATTTCCTCTTTGGTTTCTTTTTATTCGATGCTGCCTTCTTATTGCCAGCTTTCTTTGCTTTCTCTTTTTTCAGTGTTTTCTTTGCCACGGGACGATCCGTTGCCTTCCAGCGTGGCTTTCTTGTGGATTCGGCTGTCGCCTGCGCCGCTGCCTTCTGCTGTTCCTTCAGGATCGCCTTCGGATCCTCCGGCATCTCGACCAGAGACTCCACCAGATCCCAGATTTCCTCTCTTCCCTGCTTGGTCTCCGCAGAGAATGGAATCACGATTGTATCTTCCTCTACACCAAGTGCCTCACGGATCATCTGGACGTGCCGGATCACCTGACCTCTTTTCAGCTTGTCCGCTTTGGTCGCGATAATGATTGGTGCAAAGCCCTGATGCTCCATCCACTCATACATCATCTGATCGTTCTCCGACGGCTCGTGGCGGATATCAATGAGCAGGAACACTGCCTTCAGTTTCTTTGACGTGTGCAGATAATTCTCGATCATCTGTCCCCACTTTGCCTTGATCTCAACGTTCGCATTCGCATAACCGTATCCCGGCAGATCCACAAGATACAAGGCGGAATTGACATTATAGAAATTGATGGTCTGCGTCTTACCCGGCTGCGAAGATGTCCTGGCCAGAGCCTTACGGTTCAGCAACGCATTGATCAGCGAAGACTTTCCCACATTCGATTTACCGGCAAAAGCGACCTCATCCAGTAAATTATCCGGGATCGTACTCGTAATTCCGCATACCGTCTCCAAATTCACATCTCTAATTACCACCTTTGTATCCTCCTTTATATTCTGCGGCACTCATTTCCAAAATCTGCCGCGACGTCTCATTTTATGCGGCGCCATCTATTTTCGCCCTGTTTTGCCTCGATCCGCCCTTGGTGTGTGCGCCTTTTTCAAAACAAATCAGAAATCAAGCTTCGAAATTATATGCATATTTTTGAACGGCGGTTTCAGGCAGAATCGCTGAATTTAGCAGCAGTGCCTGTTTCGCTTAAATTTTGTGTACGACAACGTTTGAACGATTCCGTGGCGGTGTCCGCCGGACACAGATGCGCTCAAAATTTCTAGTCTGCCTAAGCGGAGCACTTCACAAATTTTATTGTGCCCGCTCTCGGTTAATGTCTCCCCTCGAAGTATTATGGAGTGCCACTAATGCTTGTGGTCGCAAACACGACCCGCGGGCACGGTATTGTTCAGCACTCCGCGTAAGGCAGACACGAAATCCATCGGACGCATTCTGTGTCTCGGCGAACAGCCGCCTTCGGAATTGTCCAAACTTTGGCGGACATAAATCATAAAATAAGCGAAACGGGCAATGCGCTAAATTCGCAATTCTGAATGACTAGCCTTCAAAAACATGCATATGATTCGAAGCAGATTTCATCATTTAGTGAAAAGGCGCACACACCAAGGGCAGATCGAGGCAAATCCACACGACACTCTGGCGGCGCCCGCAAAATAAGACGCCGCGGCAGATTTTGAGGATCCAGGAGTGCCGCTTTAGAAAATAAAGGCCGCGCTATACAAAGGCAGCCTTTATCAGTTGGTTCATGTGATCGATTGGAAGGATCTCCATACCTTCCGTAATCTCCTCAGAGAGTTCACTTAAGTCACGCTCATTGTCCTTCGGAATGCACACGGTCTTCATGCCTGCATTCTTCGCTGCAAGAAGCTTCTCCTTAAGACCTCCGATTGGAAGTACACGTCCTCTAATCGTAATCTCTCCGGTCATCGCGATATCCGCACGGACTGGACGCTCCGTAATCGCGGAGAGGATTGCAAGTGCCATCGTAATTCCGGCAGATGGTCCATCCTTCGGTACTGCCCCCTCCGGAATGTGTACATGAATGTCATGCTTCGTGAAGAATTCCGGATCAATTCCATAGTCAGAACTGATGGAACGGATGTAACTGATGCCGGCACGCGCCGATTCCTTCATGACATCTCCAAGCTTACCGGTTAAGACAAGTTCTCCTTTGCCCGGAAGCACATTGACTTCGATCTCCAGCGTAACACCGCCGACGCTTGTCCATGCAAGCCCACGCACAATACCGATCTCATCCTTCTTGTTCTTCTTATCCTCACGATACTTCGGCTTACCGAGAAATTCTTCCAGATTGTTTCCTGACACACGGATTTTCTCCGTCTCGCCTTCATAGATCCGGCGCGCCGCCTTACGGCAGATCTCGCCGAGTCTGCGCTCAAGACCTCGGACACCGGCTTCTCTCGTGTAGAATGCGATCACCTCACGGAGTGCCTTGTCGCTGATCTTAAGCTGCTTCTCATTGACGCCGTTCTTCTTCAGCTGCTTTGCGATCAGATGATCCTTGGCAATATGCAGCTTCTCATTCTCTGTGTAGCTGCTGACCTCGATGATCTCCATACGGTCACAAAGCGGTCCCGGAATGTCGCTGAGTGAGTTCGCACTTGCAATAAAAAGCACCTCAGACAAGTCCACCGGAAGTTCCACATAGTGATCCCGGAACTTACTGTTCTGTTCCGCATCCAGCACTTCAAGAAGCGCAGATGCGGTATCTCCCTTATAATCACTGCTCATCTTGTCGATCTCATCGAGCAGCATCAGCGGATTCTTAACGCCCGCCGTGCGAAGTCCGGAAACGATACGTCCCGGAAGTGCTCCGACGTAGGTTCGTCTATGTCCCCGGATTTCCGCTTCATCGCGCACACCGCCTAAGGAGATGCGCACATATTTCTTGTCGAGTGCCCGCGCGATTGAACGCGCGATACTCGTCTTACCGGTTCCCGGAGGTCCGACCAGACACAGGATCGGACTCTCACCCTTTCCAGTCAGATTGCGGACTGCAAGGAATTCGATCACACGCTCCTTGACTTTCTCAAGTCCGTAATGATCCTCGTCAAGAATCTCCTGCGCATGGGTAAGATCCTGATTGTCCACCGATGTCTTATCCCACGGAAGCTCCAACAGAGTCTCAATGTAGCCGCGGCTGACGGTGCTCTCGGAAGAGTTCCCCGCAATTCCGCGGAATCTCTGGATTTCTTTCTTAATCCGCTTCTTCACTTCATCCGAAGCCTGAAGTTCCTCTAACTTCTTCTCATATTCCTGTGCATCGGAGTCTGTGTTCGTCTCTCCGAGTTCTTCCCGGATGAGTGCCATCTGTTCTCTTAACACATATTCCTTCTGGTGTTTCTCCACGCGCTCCTGCACTTTTTTCTGAAAATCGCTTTTGATCGCAAGGACCTCGATCTGCTGCAAAAGCATCGCAAGAAGTACCTCATAACGCTCCGTAATTGCGATTGCGTCAAGAATCTTCTGCTTCTTGTCGTAGCTGACCGGAAGATTGTTGCCGACATAATCCAGAAGCTTCGACAGATCCGTCGTCTCCTGCACCTGTCTGACAACTTCCTTGCCGATGCGTCCCTGTACTGCAGAATACTTTGCAAACGTCTCCTGCACGCTCATCACCATCGCCTCTTCGGCCTGTGCCGGAAGATGTTTCTCATCCTCCTCGATATAAGCGATCACACGCGCCTTGAGGTAATCCTGCTGATCCTGCGCAATCTCGTACACTTCGGCACGCTGCTCTCCCTCGACCATCACACGAATAATATCATTTTGTAACCTTACTACCTGCTTAATCTCTGCAATTACGCCGATGGACTGCAGATCCTCGATCTCCAGATTCTCCTTGTTCGTATCCTTCTGTGTCACAAGAAAGATCGAATCTCCATCCTTCATCGCACGCTCAACCGCCTTAATGGAAACTTCGCGGCTGATGTCAAAATGCGCGATCATTCCCGGCAGAATCGTAATTCCACGTAATGCTACCGCAGGCAGCATTCTAATTTCATCTCTCACTTGTATCTACTCCTGATTAAGACGCAAGTTCTTCCTTCTCCGGCTCATCCTTCTGCTCGATCGCAGCGGTCTCTCCGGACTCCAAAGCCAGATTCTTCTCAACCGTATCCTTATCGATCACACAGCGGCTGATCGACTCATCGGAAGGAATGCGGTACATGAGGTCAAGCATAACCGCCTCCATGATCGCACGAAGTCCTCTCGCTCCGGTCTTTCTCTCCAATGCCTTATCCGCAATCGCTTCGATTGCGTTCTCATCAAATTCAAGACCAACTCCGTCTAATTCAAATAACTTTGTATACTGCTTGATCAGTGAATTCTTCGGCTCCTTTAAGATACGGATCAAAGCATTCCGATCCAGAGAATCCAAAGATACCGTGATTGGCACACGTCCAATAAACTCAGGGATCAGGCCGAACTTCACGAAATCCTGCGGCAGTGCACGCTTGAATGCATCACCAATGTTGATCTCTGTCTTGGACTTCACTTCCGCATTAAATCCGATCATTGAAGCATCCATACGGGATTCCACGATCTTCTCCAATCCGTCGAACGCACCACCACAGATAAACAGAATGTTGGTCGTGTCGATCGGGATCAGTTCCTGCTGCGGATGCTTTCTGCCACCCTGTGGCGGAACAGAAGCAACCGTTCCCTCTAAAATCTTAAGAAGTGCCTGCTGTACACCCTCGCCGGATACATCCCTTGTAATTGAGACATTCTCCGACTTCTTGGTAATCTTATCAATCTCATCAATATATATGATTCCGTGCTGTGCACGCTCAATATCATAATCTGCTGCCTGAATCAGCTTTAAGAGAATGTTCTCCACATCCTCACCGACATATCCGGCTTCCGTCAGTGTTGTCGCATCTGCGATTGCAAACGGAACATTGAGCACACGTGCAAGTGTCTGTGCCAGAAGTGTCTTACCGGAACCAGTCGGTCCAAGCATTAAAATATTACTCTTCTGCAGCTCTACATCGAGATCTCCTCCCGCGAGAACTCTCTTGTAATGGTTGTACACTGCTACAGAAAGCACCTTCTTCGCCTGATCCTGTCCAATAACATAATCATCCAGAAACGCCTTCAGCTCCTCTGGCTTCAGAAGATTGATATCTTCCTTGGCCGAAGCATTATTCTCTTCCGAAAAGCCTTCCTCATCAATGATCTCTGCACAGATATCAATACATTCATTACAGATAAAGACACCGTTGTTCGGTCCGGAAATAAGGCGCTCTACCTGATCCTGTGTCTTGCCGCAAAAAGAGCAGCGAATTTTTCCATCATTCTTTCCAGCCATAAATATTACTCCATCTATCTATCGAAATTAAAAATATAAAAAAGTCTATGATTCAACAATGCCTCCGGCTTATCCGGCCGGAGGCGCATAATCTGGACAATCCAGATAATTATCTGCTCGTAATCACTCCATCGATCAATCCGTAATCGGCAGCCTCCTGTGCAGACATATAATGATCTCGCTCCGTATCCGCAGCGATGGTCTCATATGGCTTGCCGGTGTTGGCAGCGAGGATCTCGTTCAAACGCTTCTTCGTCTTTAAGATGTTCTCTGCTGCAATCTCGATCTCTGTTGCCTGACCCTTGGCTCCGCCGGATGGCTGATGGATCATAATCTCTGCATTCGGAAGCGCATAACGCTTACCCTTAGTTCCGCCTGCAAGAAGGAAAGCTCCCATACTTGCTGCAAGACCAATACAGATGGTCGATACATCACACTTGATATACTGCATGGTATCATAGATTGCAAGACCTGCAGTAACCATTCCTCCCGGTGAGTTGATATATAACTGAATATCCTTTCCCGGATCCTCAGACTCTAAGAATAATAACTGTGCGACAACAAGGCTTGCTGTTGTCTCGTTCACTTCCTCTCCGAGAAAGATAATTCTGTCTTTTAATAAGCGGGAATAAATATCGTAATTTCTCTCGCCTCTGCTCGTTTGTTCAATGACATAAGGTACTAAACTCATAGAAAAACGCCTCCTTAATAAAAGTGTAAAAGACCGGTCTGGTTTTGCCCAGACCAGTCCATGTATTTCGTCTTAAGAAACTGAAATTATGCTTCTGCTCCCTCTTCTGCTTCTTTTTCCTTCTTGCTCTTTGCCTTAGCGCGTTCCTTCACGTTAGACATTACAAGTTCAACAGCCTTATTGATTGCAAGATCCTTCTTCATGGATTCTTTCTCGGCATCTCCCATGTACTCTTTGAGCTTATCAGCTTCCATTCCGTAGCTTGCAGCCATCTTCTCGATCTCTGCGTTTACATCGTCGTCAGATACTTCGATGTTCTCATCCTTAGCGATCTGCTCAAGAACAAGACTAGCCTGGATACGGGATAATGCTTCCGGACGAACCTGCTCCTTTAAGCCATCAACGGTAAGTCCTGAGAACTGTAAGTACTGATCCATAGACAGACCACTCTGAGCGATTCTCTGAGCGAACTCCTCGATCATTGTCTCACACTGTGTATCGATCATTGCCTCTGGAATATCCATCTTGGACTTGTCGATGATCTTCTGAACGGCTTCGTCTTCCTTCGTACGCTTAGCTTCGTTCTCTTTCTTCTCCTCGAGGTTCTTCTTTAAGCTCTCCTTGTACTCTGCAAGAGTATCGAACTCAGATACATCCTGTGCGAACTCGTCATCAAGCTCAGGAAGCTCCTTAGCCTTGATCTCATTGATCTTAACCTTGAATGTAGCAGGCTTTCCTGCAAGGTCTGCTGCCTGATACTGCTCAGGGAATGTTACGTTAACCTCAACCTCATCTCCGGCATTCTTGCCAACGAGCTGATCCTCAAAGTTATCGATAAATGTATGAGAACCGATCTCTAACGGATGATTCTCGCCCTTGCCGCCTTCGAATGCAACACCATCAACAAATCCCTCGAAGTCGATCACTGCGGTATCACCAACAGCTACCGGACGATCTGTTACGGAAATTGTTCTTGCGTTGTTGTTACGCTGCTGCTCTAATGCTTCTGCAACTTCGTCATCACTTACAGAAGTATCAATCTTAGTAACGGTTACTCCCATATATTTGCCAAGTGTAACTTCAGGTCTTACTGCAACCTCAGCTGTGTAGATGAAAGGCTTTCCTTTCTCAATCTGTACAACATCGATGGATGGGCGGGATACGATATCAACACCGCTCTCCTCAACTGCTGACGGATAATTCTGCTGCATCAGTGTATTAGCTGCATCCTCATAGAATACTTCAACACCGTACATCTTCTCGACCATAGCTCTCGGAACTTTTCCTTTACGGAATCCAGGGATGCTGATCTGATTCTTCTGCTTCTTGTAAGCGGCATCAATTGCCTTCTCTAACTCTTCTGCAGGAACTTCGATGGTAAGCTTTACCATATTCTTCTCTAAATTTTCAACCTGTACACTCATTTATACGTTTCCTCCTTAATATATATCAATTCCATGTACAATCTTTCTTCTGCGTATTCCTCCGACAAAAGGGCATACTGCGACCACTACAGTCATTTAGAGATTATAGCACACAAAATTCAGTTTTTACAAGCTTTTTTTGCATTTTTACGCGTCATTCTCAAATTTGCGCCCTTTTTACAGGATTTCCCCCGCAAAAAGGCCCGGCTGTACACTGTCAACCGGGTCTTTATCATACTATGTCACCATGCGCCAGCATTCGCTGGTTTCATTATGCCTTCCGAACGGAATTACCATCATTCAATTTGACCGGAAAACGGTAGGAATAATTTTTCTCCTGCCACGCCGGATCGTCCATCATACGAAGCAGATTCTTGGCCGTAATTCTGCCAAGCTTATACTGCGGATGCACAACCGAGAGTAATTTCACTCCCTGCGCCTGCTGCAGCTCCGCATCATCAAAGGATACGACCGACAGATCCTTCGGAACAGAAATTCCTCTCTCCGTCAGGAACTCCAGATAATATCCGGCAATCTCATCGTTATAGATCAACATCGCGGTACAATCCTTCGTCCGGCGATAAATGTGCAGCATACCTTTTTTGCTGAACACATCCGCCATATCCTTCGTCGAATACCAGCGGACACAATCATCGTCATATTTTACACCATAATCCGAGAGGCACTGGATAAAGCCTTTGAACCGTTCCAGTCCCTGCATATCGTCGTATTTAAAGATACCTCCGATTCTCCTGTGGCCGTTCTCGATCAGAATCTTTGTCAGTTCATACGCCGCACGCTCATCCGACATTTCTACGCTGTCAAAGTTCTGATTCTCATAATGGTTATGAATAAAAAGCGTCGGTATGTTGCGCTTCTTGATTTCCCTGTAAAGCCTTACATTCGGATTCGGAAACGCAGAGCGCGATCCCTCGATGATCAGCCCGGATACATTGCTTTTTAACAGTCCCTCCAGATAGATTGCCTCATCGTTCAGACGGTTCTTCGTCACAGCGACCTCGATTCCGTACCCCTTCTCCGCAAGTGCCGACTCAATGCCGTCATAAACCTTTGGAAACAGATACTCAGAATAGTAACTGAGCAGAAGTCCGACCTTCGGACGCGCTTCATCGGACGATCCGCCTTCGTAGCAGACATAAGTTCCGCTCCCCCTCACGCGCTTGATCAATCCCTCGTCCTCGAGCTGCTGGAGCGCTGTACGCACCGTCTGTCTCGAATATCCGAACTTCTTCTGAAGACTCGTCTCAGACGGAAATTTATCCATATTTTTAATGACACCACTGGTGATCAGTGTGTGTGCCCAATGATATAATTTCTGATATTTCAGGACATCCTGATCGGTATTCTGCATAGCCACTCCATTTCCGCATTCCCTTATAGTAAGATAAGGAGCTTCTTACCTGCACGCAGGATGAATCTCCTTATCTTTATTGATGCGCGATGCTTTTGATATCGCAACATTCCTATGCTTTTTGATAATACTTACTTAATAACCTGGATAGATTCACGATCTGCGAATACTGCAACGAAGATCAGGAATACAACACCCTGGATCAGCTGCATCATCTGTGTTGTGAATCCCATCATAGTCAGTCCACTGTTAAGTACAACGTACAGAAGTGATCCAACGATGATGTTCTCGAAACGAACCTTCGCACCACCGGAGATTGGCATACCGCCAAGTACAAGTGCGATCAGAATCTGTGTCTCTAACTGGTTACCACCGGAAGATGTAACGGATCCAACCTTGATAACATTGACGAAAGCTGCAAATCCTGTGATTGCTCCGGCTAAGACATAAATGAGGAATTTCATCTTGTCCGTACGGATACCGGAGAACATGGCTGCTTTCTCACCGGCACCGATTGCCTTTAAGTATGTTCCGAACTTGGTAAAACGGAACACAACAAATCCGATTGCAAGAACAACAACGGTACAGATTACCTTGAACGCTGTGCTGTCATAGTTGATCAGCTTGGCAGATCCGGCAACCGGCGCATTGGTTGTTAAGTACTTGATAAATCCACGGAACAGGAACATGGTACAGATTGTTACAATGAAGGATTTAATCTTACGGAATACATAGAAGTAACCGTTGATTGCTCCGATCAATGCTCCGGACGCAATACCTGCAAGGATTGCAAGCGGAATGCTGTACTTTGAAACCCAACATACAACGATAGAAGAAATTCCGAGAATGGATCCCTGGGAGAAATCCAGACCACCCATTGTCATAATGAAGAATACACCCATCGCTGAGATCATTGTCACATATACCTGTGAGAAGGCCAGTGACATGTTGTTTATCATTCGAAATCCAGTCAGGAAATTGAATAACAGAAAAATTACAATCAGTCCCACAACAGGTAGAAGGGAACGGATCAATGACATTTTTGATGCCTTTTTGAGCTGCTGCTCTTTATCATTTGTGTTTACACTTGCTTGACTTCCCATAGCTGCCTCCTTATACCATCATCGTAATCAGACCATTCTCATCGAGGTTCTGATCACGCTCAAGTTCTCCACTGATTCTGCCGTCTTTCATGATCATGATACGATCACACATACCGATCAGTTCCATCAACTCTTCAGAGATCATGATGATGGATTTACCATTCTTTCTCATCTGATCCATCAACTGATAGATATCCTGCTTAACTTTGATGTCGATGCCTCGTGTCGGGCTGTCAAGTACGACGATATCGGAATCTTTACCAATCCATCTTGCGAGTACAACCTTCTGCTTATTTCCACCGGAAAGGTTCGAAACAAACTGATTGACATCTACCATCTTAACAGACATCTGCTTTGCAAATTTATTGGCAAATTCTTTCTTCTTCTTGTCGCTGATCAAATGCGCAGCGCCGGATAATTCATCCAGTGACGGAAGGCAGATATTGTCTCCGATACTCTGATTCAATACAACAGACTCGTTATCACGATCCTTGGATGTGTAAGCGATGCTGTGCTTGATTGCAGTCGGAATATCGTTGATCTGTGTACCGTCTGCTAATGTTACAGATCCCTCGCGGTCATAAGATGCACCGAAGATTGCTTTACCGATCTCATGCATACCAGACTCAGAAAGTCCACCGAATCCAAGGATTTCTCCCTTATGCAGATCAAAGCTTACATCTTCGATCAGACCAGGTACTGTCACATTCTTAACAGAGAGAACAACTTCGTCCGAAACCTTCTCACCATAGTCGCTACGATAGTAATCACCGGTAACCTCACGGCCTACCATCAGTTTCTTCAAATCATTCTCGTTCACATCAGAGCTCTTAACCGTGTCAATATATACACCATCACGAAGAATTGTGATTGTGTCAGATTTATCAAGAATCTCCGGAAGGTCATGGGAGATAAAGATGACGGTGTTGCCGCTCTCTTTGATTCTCTTCATATGTTTATACAGTTCCTCACGACCTTCCTGTGAGAGTGCTGTCGTTGTCTCATCGATAACTACGATCTTCGGATCAAAGTAAGTTGCCTTAACGATCTCAACCAGCTTACGATCCTCGAAATTATAATTGTCGATCATGTCTGATGCTTTAATACGGTCAAAGCCATACTGTTTCAACAGTTCGTTGGCTTTCTTGTTCATCGCGTTGGTATTCTTGATTCCGCAGTGTACGAACTGATCCTCATGTCCGAGGAAGATATTCTCTGCAACTGTCAGTCCAGACAGAGTTCCAAGCTCCTGCACGATGATGGAAATGCCTTCTTCATTTGCCTCAACCTGATTCTTTGGATGAACTTCTTTGCCATCCAGAATAAAAGTTCCACTTCCGATGCTGTAAATACCAGTCAGCATATTGGTCAGAGTGGATTTACCGGATCCATTCTCACCGATCAAAGCGTGAACCTCTCCTTTGTTTACGTTGAAGGATACGTTTTGCACGGCTTTGGTAATACCAAAGTTCTTGCAAAGATTTTTAACCTGTAATCTAACTTCACTCATTGCTGTCTTCCTCCTTTCATTACTTGACGATCTCGCCCTTGGTAGCCTTGGTTGTCACAGTAATGATGATAAGCAGTGCAAGTCCTGTGATAACGTCCTGAATAGCAGTTGGTGCTCCCAAAGCAATGAATCCGAAGAAGATGATGTTGATTACGAACTCACCGATGATGATTGCCGGAAGTGGCATTCCATATTTCTTAAATGCCAGACCGAAGAAGCATCCCATGGTTGGTACGAAGTTTCGGCTCATAGATGCCATACCGGTTACAGCGACCATGGATGAACCATAACTGATGGTCAAGATTGCCATAACACCGAGGAAAGCACCACTTAAGATGAATGCTAAAACTTTGTACTTATTTACATTAATACCCATGTTCTTTGCAACGAACTCGTCGCTGCCGATTGCATAGGTGTATGTTCCGATTTTAGTATAGTTTAAGAAAATGTAGGCTACTACACATGCTACCAGAGCCAGGATGATATCCCAAGGCATCTGTCCGAATGCACGTAAGTTGGATGGAAGTGTCTGCTCCACACCGCCTGCAATATAGTTGGCCAATGCCTCATAAATGAGTGCAAGACCGGTTGTTACGATCATGGATGGAATACGAAGCTTTACATAAAACATTCCGTTTAATGCTCCAACGATTGTTCCTGTAAGGATACATCCAACGATCAGTCCAAAATATCCGAGATTAAATCTTGTTGCGAATACACATCCCACGATTGCGGAAAGCATAATGTTTGCGCCAATGGAAAAGTCGAACATTCCCATTACCATTACAAAGTAGAATCCTACGGCACCAACGGTTGCAATTAAGCTGGCCTGAAAGTAGTTAAGCATATTGCCGAAAGATCCAAAGTTATGCGGCGAAAGTATTTTAAAGATGGCCCAGGAAAGTACAACCAGACCGATCAGGATCAGATAGCCCATTGCTTTTCCCGAGATTTTTTTAGTAGTACTCATATTATCTACCTCTTCTTCTAGTCATTTCTGAATTTGTTGTCATCTTTGATAAGAAAAGGTGACGTCGCAAGCGATGCCACCTTTTCCAGTTTTCATTGTGTATAGTTCCTTTTATTCGGCTGCACGAGCTGCTGCATCCTCAATAGAGATCTTTGCAGCTGTATTCTTTAATTCGTCAAGGCTTAACTTGGACATATCAACTAATTCCTCATCTGTGTATGGAAGCTGATCTACGAAGTACTCTTCGTATGCCTTGTAGTCATCAGCAGATGATACATACAGATATGGGAATGGAACATCTTCAAACTTGCCACCGAAGTCTGAGTAGTTACCCTTGATTGCATTGTAAACCATCATGAATGCGATCAGTGGATCACAGAAGTGTCCGCCTGACTCACCAGCCATAGATCCGTTCTCAAGTCTCTCTCCAAGATCTGGAAGGAAGTCTGTAGATACGATATCGATGTCTGCTGTCTTTCCTGCACGCTCAACGGCTGCGATTGCTCCCTGAAGAGGATCTCCGCCACCACCGGCTGGGATTAATGCATCAAGGTTAGGATCTGCTGCCATAAGAGCTTCAGCTGCCTTTGAACCACCCTCAGAAGTTGTTCCTGCGTACTGTGGCTCAGAAAGTGTAGCCTGATCATCTGGATGCTCTTCGTTCCACTTATCAACGCCAGCTTTGTAACCTTCCCATCTTCCAAGCCAGGTAGCATCTCCCTGCTCCCAACCGATAAGACCAATGTTACGATCGCCCTTGTTTAAAAGGATGTTAACAAGCTCTTCACCGTTTTCCGGCTCATCCTCATGTACAGCACCGATGTAATAATCGGAATCTGTTGCTGCCTGATAGATGTCTGCGCTGTTCTCCTGGCTGATTATACGGAAGAACTGTGCAAGATATACTTTATTGTCATTACATGTCTTGATTGCGGATGTCATCTCTGTGTCTGATGAGTTACAGATGATAATTCCCTGGCATCCTGCTGCTGCAAGCTGCTCTACAGAAGCTGTAACCTTCTCAGAAACATGTCCCTGATCTACATACTGAACATCTACGTCCAATGCCTTAGCTGCCTCATCGAGAATCTTCTTACACTGTGATCCAAGTACATCGGTTGATGACCAGATGGAAACACCAATCTTAATTTTACCTGTTGAGTTGCTTGCTGAGCCTCCCTGTGTTGATGAGCCACCATTGCCTGATCCGCAGGCTGTCATGCCGACTACCATTGTTGCTGCAAGGATTGCTGCTGTTACCTTCTTCAAAATTTTCTTCATACGTTATCCTCCCTTTACACACGTATTTGTTTTTGATGATTTGATTATATTACCGATTGTCTTTTATTGCAATAGAATACAACCAATTTTTCATTTAAAGTTGTATTGTCACATCGCGTTTTGCCCACTATTTTTTGTTAATTTTATGTCATTTTAGTTATTTTGACGAGTTATTCTCTTGTTTTTGCCTTGTTTTGTTGTCGTTTTGTGCGTTTTTATGGTTTTTCTTGTTTTCGCCCCTTTCCAGACAATACAACTTTGTTTTCTCATATACTTGTATTGTATTGACAGTTTTTCAGACGCGATGCTATGATAACTTCAGTAACAGATGTTAGATTAAATACGAAAGGAAGATGTACTATGAAAGTAATGAATATTCAGGATCCACAGGAATTCTTAAAAGTAATCGACGGTTGCAAGGGACAGGTTGAACTGATTACCGCAGACGGCGATCGTCTGAATTTAAAATCCAAGTTATGTCAGCTGGTTTCTTTATCCACAATCTTTGAATCCGCAGCAACCATTCCGGAATTAGAGATCATTGCTCACGAAGCAGAGGATTCCAGAAAGATCATGGATTATCTGATGAGAGGTTAATTTCCAAGCAAAACGCAGGGAGTGATTCAAAAGAATCACTCCTTTTTGTTTACACTTTTTCATATTTACTCATTCATCATATCTTCCAATAATTGACAAGCAATTTCCTTCATAATTTTGCAGTTTGCGGTCAAACTATACTCAAGCACATGAGAACAGCGACTTGACAAAGGAATTTGCCGACTCACCAAGTATCATGCGCACGTCGGCAATTCTTTGTTGGCGAAATGTAAATCAAGGAGGTGAAAGATATGGCAAGCAATTCTTCAAATTCTTCAAACAATTCCGGACGTATGGCTGTTCCGGAGGCAAAGGAAGCGATGAAGCGTTTCAAGGAAGAGGTAGCAAGCGAGCTTGGAGTACCTTTAAAGGATGGTTACAACGGTGACTTAACTTCTAAGCAGGCTGGTTCTATCGGTGGAGAGATGGTCAAGAAGATGATCATGAAGCAGGAAGAGCAGATGAAATAAATTCTGATGCAGGACATGAAAGCCCGGAGAAACGTAAGTCTCTCCGGGCTTTCTGTTGTTGACCTTAATGCTAAGCCTTATATACAATACTTTCCTTCAACGACTTTGCCGCATCTGCATCAATCAGATATGCGACAATTTCAGCTGCAAATTCGATTGCGGTACCAAGTCCACGGCTTGTGATGATGTTGCCATCCTTCGCAACCGGATCGGTCACGAAATCAGCTCCGGTCAATTTGCCCTCTACGCCAGGGTAGCATGTAGCCTTCTTCCCTACAAGCAGACCTGCATTACCAAGAACGCTCGGTGCCGCACAGATTGCTGCTACGAGTTTGCCGGAAGTGGCAAATTCTTTGATCACACGGTTGACGGTATCATCTTCCATCAGGTGTGTCGTTCCCGGCATTCCGCCCGGAAGCACGATTCCATCATAGGAAGCGAAATCTGCATCTGCCTTACTTACGTCTGTCTGAAAAGCGATCTTATGTGATCCCGTCACGTTTTTCTCTCCGCTGACAGAGATCATCTCGATCTCAATGCCTGCTCTGCGAACGAGATCAACTACCGTAAGTCCCTCGATTTCCTCGCATCCGTCTGCCATAAATATTCCAAGTTTACTCATGCTTGCTCTCCTTTTTCTTACTCTTGGTGATCAAAGATTCCAGAAGCGCCATCGTCGCATCATAATTTCCCTGAACGACAAATTTACCACTTCCGGTCACATCCGGGATTGCGATCTTCTGTTCTAAGACATCAAACAGAGTCTCGGCATCCACATACACGACCGCATCTCTGTCATAATACTCATACGGCTGTACCGAAATTCTACCACTGTCAATCTCAATATAGAAAGCCCCTTCGCCCTCTCCTACAATATTAAACTGTACCGCAATGTGCTGATCCGTCTTTGCCCTACTCTTGATCACCTGCTTCTGTACTTTATATACAATCTCTTCATATGTCATAACAATTCCCCTTTCTCAACTTTTGTGCTGGCTTTCTCAAACTATATTCACGCCCTCTATAATTAATATTATTTTAACACATTCTGTCCGATTCAACAACCGCGCAACCTCTTTTCTCCTCCTGCTTCTTCTGCTATAATCATGACAAAGAAATAACGAATATATCTCAGGCTTCATTATCTCCTGAAAGGAAATCACTATGGAAATCGAACGCAAATATTTAGTAAAAGAAATTCCGGTAAACCTGGATCAATACGAAAGTAAAAAAATTGCACAGGGCTACCTGTGCACAGAACCCGTGGTACGCATCCGCCGCTCAAACAATGATTACTATATGACGTACAAAGGCGACGGACTTATGGCGCGCGAAGAATATAATCTCCCGCTTACCGAAGAAGCATACACGCATCTTCGTCCAAAGATTGACGGTCTCTTAATCGCCAAGACGCGTTACCTGATCCCACTTAACGATAAGCTGACCGCTGAGCTTGATATCTTTGAGGAAGATCTCAAGGGACTGGTCATCGTCGAGGTTGAATTTGATTCCGTAGAAGAAGCAAACGCCTTCTCAGCACCTGACTGGTTCGGAGAAGACGTCACCAATTCCGGCAAATACCACAACAGTTATCTCAGCCAGCACGGTCTTGCGTAGATTACCATAAGATATTCCCATTATCCTCCATTTTCACTGTAACTACGCCTGACACATTGGTGATTGAATAAAATTTTTCTTCATTAATATCATCACTATACAAATGCCTGCTGACAAGTCGGAACGTTCCCTTACCATCAGTCTCACACTTTACTTCAAACACATGAAATGCTGGCGAACTCCCAACCGCCAGATTCGGAAGATTCATACGAGGCTCATCAACAACATAATCTCTGCTAACACATACTCCCTCCCCCTCCAGCTCATAATTCCAGCGATAAGGGAGGGCCTGATCTTCCTGCAAAACAAAAAATACGCTTTCACCATCAATTGTAATTTCATCCATTTTCTGCAGGTCACGATAGGAATATGTGTGAAAAGTCTCCATATTCTCACTTCCCCCGCCCTTCGTTTCGTGTACCAAAGCGCATCCACCCAGAATATTTAAGAGAACGATTATAACCAAAAGCCGCTGTAACAAAGAAAACTTATTATTCATCGCCCCTCCTCATTCTTTCCGTCTCGTTTACTTTTGACCAGATCCATGACAAATGGAGCATTTTCCGGTTCCCGCACATACTGTACAATCTTTTTGCTCCATTGTATGAGTAACCTCATTATAGAAATTCTTCTTTCCTCTTCCTGAACAAGCGAAGCAATTACCTGTTCCCGCGCATCCTGCACATAAGTCCGATTCCGGTGCGGGTTCATCATCAGAGAAGTCGCTTACTGCAAGAACCTCAATATCATATACTTTTCCTGTTGTCGGTCCCTCCGTCACAATATGAAAATAAAAAGCAGTAATCCCAGATGTGTCATATTGTTCTACCGTCATATCGGTCGTCTTATAATATGATGCATCCATTCCCTCTGACTCAAGAGTATCTGCCCAATAATTAGGACTTCCATAGATATCTAATTCGCTGCTGTCATAGAAATTCTCCAATTGAAGGAAGCAATTCACATCATCAAATTGACTTGTCGTAAAACCGGTGCGAAGTCTGTCATATAATCCCGGAATCTGCGCTATAATAGTATATTCCCCTGCAATATTCTGAATATTGATCTGCTCCACACAATTGGCACTACTTAAAAACATCCCATTATCATCCACAACATATTGTTCACCATTAATCTGAACAAGTGCCGTATCTGTCATTGTGCTAAGCTGTGGATTGGTTGTACTCGTATAATTTTGTGGTCCCGGATCCACGTCCGGCTGTGGTTCCTCCCGCTGCATATTAATATTCTGTTGGATTTCAGTTTCCTCATACGATTTATCATTTATTTCTTTTTGCTGGGTTTCTGAACTTGTCTTACTGATCAGATATTGAGGTTTCTCCGATTTTTTACTAATAACTGAAACCATAATTGTAATTACCAGACACAGCACAGCGACAGCAGATATTCCTATTATAACTTTCTTGTTTCTGTGCTGCTTCTGCTGCATTGGATTATAATAATATGCAGGTGCCGAATCCCTGCTATCGGTTCTATGCACATCCATCCTATCGGATTCATTCCCACTCTCCACTTTCGATCCGCATATTGAACAGAACTTTGCGCCTTCTGTTAATTTATTTCCACAATTACTACAGAACATAAAAAATCCCCTCCCTTTGATTTTCTTACCTACATTTTATCAAAGGAAGGGGATTCTTTGGTGGGCAGTATTGCCCACTTTTCATCCTATTTCATTCTATTCTCAATGCTTGTATTCTAACGCAGCCTGTTTGCAAATTCGTACTGCTGTCTTGTACGGATGGTGTACTTGAGATCCTCGAAACGCTTCTCGATCGGTCCCTCTGGAATCACAGTATCCATAACAACAGCCATCGTATCGATCATGCTGTCCGTGATATCATCTGCCATCGTCACAAGAATGTTGTATCGCTCCTCGAAGCTTTCTGCCTCAAGAAACTCCATCAGTTTCGGGCTGACCTGTGGATCCTGTGTCATACACGAGTTATCGGATGGCTGCTTCGCAAACTGACTTCTCTCACTTTGTGAGGCAACAGCACGATCTCCACCATGTTCATTCACTGCCGCAGGCTGCTTCACGAACTGGCTTCTCTCACTGCGGGAAGCTGCTGCACGATCAGAGCCTCGTTTACTTTCTGTCCTTGTACCCGCGAAGGAATCCGTTGCGGACGATGACCGGTTGACCGCAAACTTTCTTCTGCGAATTCCGTTGTCTTCCTGACCGCTTCCTGATGTATCCGTTCTCTCTATGGTAACGGTCACTTCGTTTGCTTTTGTAGTTCTTTCAGCTTCAACATTTCCTGCTTCTTTCCTGTCCACCAGTTCGAAGCGATACTTCTGCTGCACATCCGGATATTTCACATGATCTACTTCGCTCACAAACATGGAGAGTGGTCTTGCATACACGCCAAAATCTCCGTACAGCGCCTGATAGATCACTAACTCTTCTTTCGTCTCCGAATGGGTTGCCACTGTCACGATCTGATATAATTTGTTTTTAAAATGCCGGTAAATTTCACCGGATTTCGGTCTTCGTTCCAACTGTTATTCCTCCTGTCATCCCTTAGATGCCTCTTCTCTTCCATGATCACGCGAATCAATGCTGTATCATGAATCACTTGTATGTATCTCTCCTCGTCCTTAATCTGCCAACGTAAATCGATTGATCATATCCATCGCCTCTCCAAGGAAATCTCTCTCGAAGCTTAAATTGCCGTCATATCCCTTGACCATCAGATCCTCAATACTTCCAAGAAGATTCTCATCCTCCACGCGAGGAGCCGGTTCTGTGTGCATCTTCAAATGCTCAGCGCGATCCTTCGCAACATAAGCCGCCTCCGCAGAAGACACCTTCTCAGAATGTTTATGCTCGGTTTCCAGCTCATGAAGTGTCTCATCCGCTTCATATTTCTTCGTGTTTGCCTTCGCACGCTGCACGATATCCGGTGTCGGCTCCTTCGTGGCGCGATACGGTTGTCCCTTCGGACTCGGCGCAGCACCATATGCGGCTGCGGATCTTGTTGTCTGTTGGTATGCCTGCGTTGACCGATTACGATCTGCCGCCCGCTGTCCACTGTCGCCTGATGAGGCACGATACGTCGTAGTCTGCTGTCTTGTCGCATTAGAAGCAGTATTCGTTCCCTGCGAACTCTGCGCACTTGCAATCTCCACCCACTGTGCTGCCTGCTTCTCAAACTTCGCCACATTTTCCTTAACGAGGCTTCCCACCTTCTCGAAGGTCTGACTCTGTCTATTGAGCGGCTGTCCATTGATATTCGTCTGATTCTTCTTTGCAGCATCGTTTTTCGTTGCCTTTTTCATAATATAATAAACGATGGCAATCCATATAATAACACCAATTAATCCTGACATTCTACCCCTCCTATCTGCACTCTGCCACTTTGCTCACGATGCGCTCCGCTCTCTGACGCGAAGTATCCTCATCGTTTTCCTTATTGTCGAGTAACTCTGTTGCCTCTATAAACTTACGACTCCTGCGATCCGTTGCACCTTTGTATTCAATCCGCTTCCGGTCTGCGCTCTCAATCGCAGATGCCACCAGATTAACGATCGGTTTTAAAAAATGTTCCTCGTAAGTCTGATTGACACAAGTCACTTTCCCGCCTGCCGGAAGGTCTGCAAGATCCTTCTCAGAGTGATCCATCAGATAGAACGCAAGCTTCCATGCGGACGGTCTCTCTTTCTCTAAATTCTCCCGTAGCAAAGCAAGAAGATTCTCAATCTCACTCTGTAAGATCAGTCTCTGGTCTGCTGTCTCATACGCCTTCTGTCCAAGACGAACGATCGTATCATAGGTAGAATGGAACTCGCTATCCTCTGCACTGATCAGAAATTCATGATCAAACCCATTCTGTCTGCGTTTCATCTCCTTGATGAGCTGCGCAAATTCCTTCTTATCATATGCTTTCTCTCCGGTGATCATGCGCTCCATCTGGCCGGCAGCATCGTTCACCCACTCCGTTGCCGCGCGCGCATTCTCATACTGGGTCTGTACATTCTGCCACTGTCGGTTCAGCTTCTCATATTTCTTCTGCCAGTCGCGAAACACCCCCATATCCGAATCTGTCGCAGAAAGCGCTGCTTTGATTTTCTCTAACTCCTCATCCTTACCAAACATAGTCCAAACGCTCCTCGCCTTTGCCCACAATACCTTTTCATCGATAACAAGTCTATTATAACCCATTTGGCAAGTTTCGCCAACATTTCTTGGCAAAAAGAAAACCGACCCGTCCGGTCATCGGGCAAACGCCGGACAACCGTCGGGTCGGTACTTTCTATATTGCTTTTACTTCAAGCAATTCTGTTCGTAATGAGAATTACTTACCGAACTGCATATCGTTGTTACCTGAGTTAGAGGTAAACATCTCAAGCATATTGATTGGATCGTTGTAATCCATGATCCATCCCTCACGGGCGAAATCAAACTGTCCCTCTTTACGAGCGTTCAGGAATACATTCCACTCCTGCTGATCAATCTTTAAGTTGATGCCTACAGTAGAGAGATCTGCCTGAATAGCCTCACCGATCTTAACGTTAGACTCAGAGTTGTTTGTAAGGTATGTGAACTCAACCGGCTGAGTTAAAGAGCCTGAGTTTGTATCGTATAATCCGATAGACTCAAGTAACTGCTTAGCCTCTTCTACGTTTGCATCGTAATCTGTTCCGTAGTAATCCTTGTTCTTGAATTCTCCGCCGTTACCGTCTGTAACACCTTCTGGAATGAATGTTGTAGCAATCTTCTGATCTCCCTGTGCAATTGTGTCAATGATGTACTGACGATCGATCAGGAGACAGATTGCATGTCTGAATACAGCTGCCTGCTCATCATCTAATCCTAAATCAGAGTAGATCTTAGAGTTGATGTTGAATCCTGCATAGTAAGTTCCAAGGTTATCAACAGTATAGAACTCACCGGTCTTCTTAGCAGCTTCAATCTCAGCTGTAGGAACAGTATCGATGAAATCAAGGTCACCGTTCTGGTATGCTGTGTAAGCAGATACATCATCGCTTGTAAGCATAACGTTCATAGTATCAACGGTTACGTTCGCTGCATCCCAGTAGTTCGGGTTCTTAACGTATACCATGCTGGAATCATGATTCCACTCTTTGAGTGTGAATGCACCATTTGTTACGAAGTTATCACCAGCATCATTTGCCCAGTCAGCGTTGTTGTCAACAACATCCTGATATACCGGGAAGAAGGATGGGAATGCACATAAATCTAAGAAGTAAGGAGTAACTGCTGCAAGCTTAACAGTTAAAGTCTTTCCATCCTCAGATGCAACAACATCATCGTCTGCAAGACCCTTTGTCTCATCATATCCTGCGAACATTGCACATAAGTAGCTGTAATCAGCTGCTGTATCAGGATTTGCAAGTCTCTTCCATGCATACTCGAAATCCTTTGCGTCTAAAGCAGCACCGTTGGACCACTTTAATCCATCACGCATTGTGAATGTATATGTCAGACCGTCCTCAGATACTTCGTAGCTCTCAGCACATGCAGGCTCAAGCTCACCCTTCGCATTGTAACGCATAAGACCTTCAAAACTGTTAACTGCAAGACATCCACCATCTACAGTACTGTTAAGAGCTGGATCGATATGATCAGGCTCAGATGCCATAAAGATATTTAACTCGCCGGCATTCTTAGAGTTTACTGCATTGTAGAAGTACTTCATACCCTCTACAGTAGAGTATACACCATCCACATAATCCTTTAACATATACTGGTCATTGTAGTAGTAAAGTGGAATAATGCACCATGTATCCATGAGCATATCCTCTGCCTGGTGCATCATATCTGCACGCTTAGCAAGATCTGTCTCTTTACGGATAGAATCTACTAATGCATCATACTCTGACCAGTCAACGCTAGAAGTCTGCTCCGCAGCACTCTGTGTGTCATTCGTATTGGTCTTTGTAGAGTCGTTGCTCTTGCTTCCACAAGCAGTCATGCCAAGTGCCATAGCTGCAACAAGAGTCAGGGCTACTAATCTCTTTTTCATTATTTTTTCCTCCTAATTTAAATAATGTAAGATTTTATGTTTAAACCAACGCGTCGCCTGGGCGCATCGACCAAAACCAAATTAACGGTTCCAGCAGGCAACCATATGTCCATTGCCTCTGTCTGTCAGTTCCGGACGCTCCTTCGCGCACTGCTCCGTTGCATATTTACAACGGGAACGGAACGGGCATCCACTCGGCATATGAAGCGGTGAAGGCACATCGCCCTCAAGCACGATTCGTTTGCTTCTTCTTGCTGTCTCCGGATCCGGAATCGGGACAGCAGACAACAAGGATTCCGTATACGGATGGATTGGATGATCCATAAGTTCATCCGCCTCCGCAAGCTCCATCATGTGTCCTAAATACATGACGGCGATTCTGTCGGAAATATGCTGTACCACCAGCAGATCATGCGCGATAAACAGATAGGACAGGCCTCTCTGCTTCTGCAGATCCTCGAACATATTGACAACCTGTGCCTGAATAGAAACATCAAGCGCAGATACCGGCTCATCACACACGATGAATTTCGGGTCAACCGCAAGCGCACGGGCAATTCCGATACGCTGACGCTGTCCACCGGAAAACTCATGCGCATAACGCGTTGCATGTTCTGCGTTAAGTCCTACCGTCTCCATGAGATCCATAATCTTCTCATGGCGCTCCTTTTTATTGCTGTAAAGTTTGTGGACATCAAGCGGCTCTCCGATGATATCCTCAACCGTCATACGCGGGTTCAGTGATGAATACGGATCCTGGAACACCATCTGCATCTGCTTACGATATGGATGCATGTTGACATCAATCTTCTTCTCACTGTCATATAATACATTGCCGTCAAATTCAATGCGTCCGGCAGTCGGCTTATAGAGGCGAAGTAAGGTACGTCCGACGGTTGTCTTACCGCATCCGGACTCTCCAACCAGACCAAGTGTCTCGCCCGGACGGATGGCAAACGATACATCATCAACCGCCTTAAGCTCCATCTTCTTAAAGCCATCGCGAACAGGGAAATACTGTTTCAAATGGTCAACCTTGAGCAGATATTCCTGCTTATTTGTTTCATTACTCATTTGCTTTTCCCTCCTCGGTCATCTTCTTAATATTCATCCAGCACGCTGCAAGATGATCTTCACCGACCCAGATTTCCTCCGGCTTCTCACTGAGACAAATCTTCATTGCCTCCTCACACCGAGGGCAGAATGCACATCCCTTCGGCATATTTAACAGATTGATCGGCGTTCCTCCAATTGGAACCAGTCGATTCTTGGAGTTCGACTTGGTAGGGATCGAGCGAAGCAATCCCTTTGTATATTCGTGCGCAGGGCTATAGAAGATAGCGTCTGCAGTTCCTCTCTCACATACACGTCCACCGTACATAACAATGATCTCATCGCACATAGAAGCGATAACGCCAAGATCATGGGTAACCATGATGATCGCCATACCAAGTTTCTTCTGCAGAGACTGCATCAGTTCAAGGATCTGTGCCTGAATCGTTACATCCAGTGCGGTCGTCGGCTCATCGGCGATCAGGATATCCGGCTCACATGCCAAAGCCATCGCGATCATAACACGCTGTCTCATACCACCGGAAAGCTCGTGCGGATACTGCTTTACACGCTTCTCCGGCTCGTTAACGCCTACGAGTGTGAGCATCTCGATCGCACGCTCCTTAGCTTCCTTCTTGGTACGGTTCGTGTGAAGAAGCACTGCTTCCTCCAGCTGATAACCAACGGTAAATACAGGGTTCAGGGAAGTCATTGGATCCTGGAAAATGATCGAACAGCATTTTCCTCTGAACTCTGCCATCTGTTTCTTATTCCACTTGGTGATATCCTCGCCTTTATATTTTACGGAACCACCGGTAATGCTACCGTTGTCCGCAAGAATCTGCATAATTGAATACGCTGTAACGGATTTTCCTGATCCGGACTCTCCTACGATACCGAGTGTCTTTCCAGGCTCAAGATTAAAGCTTACACCGTTTACAGCAGATACATCTCCGTTATCCGTCTTGAAGGTAGTGTGCAGATCAGATACTTCAAGAACATATTTATTATCTCCCATTCTACTCACTCCTTACTATTTTGATAATTTAGGGTCAAATGCGTCTCTGAGTCCGTCACCGATCAGGTTCAGGGTAAGAACGATCAGACAGATTGTCAGTGCCGGGAAGATCAGACGAAGCGGGTAACTCTGAAGTCCGCCACGCGCGGTATTCGCCAGCGATCCGAGTGAAGGCATCGGCGCCGATACACCAAGACCGATGAATGACAGATAACTCTCCGTAAAGATGGCGGATGGAATCTGAAGCGCGGTCGTAATGATGATTACCGATAAGCAGTTCGGTAAAATGTGCTTACGGATCGTGCGCGCAGAAGATGTTCCGATACATCTTGCAGCCAGAATATATTCATTCTGCTTGATGGTAAGGATCTGTCCACGGATCAGTCGTGCCATACCTACCCAGTACAGACATCCGAATACGATAAAAAGCGCGATCATGTTGACACCAAGCTTGGAAAGCACCGTTCCCTTGATCACAGGGGCAAGTACTTCGTTCAGTACCACAGCAAGTAAAATAATCAAAAGCATATCCGGAAGTGAATAAATGATATCAACGATTCGCATCATGACCATATCCACTTTACCACCACAGAATCCAGAGATGGATCCATAAATGATTCCAATCAGAAGCACAAGGATGGATGCAAACACACCGACACCGAGTGAAACGCGCGCGCCATATACGACACGGATGAAATAATCACGTCCAAGCTCGTCCGTTCCGAAGATGTGTGGGAAAAGTTTTTCTCCCGCATCGATTTTCGCCTGCTCGGCTTCACTGTACTGGAACGGTCCAAGGTTCTGAGCACCTTTTACAATATCGGCGTATCCGTAAGGCACAACCTTCGGTGCAATAAGGATTAACAGAATCAACAATATCAAAACTATAATCGAGCCCATAGCAAGCGGATTCTTGCGGAGACGTCTGAGACCATCCTTAAGGAATGTGGTCGACTCGCCCATCACTTCCTGCTGACGCTTCTCTTCTTCCGTAGCCTTTGAAAAATCCTGCATTTTGAACTTGCTAAGATCTATCTGTGTTGAAAAAGGGGCTCTTTTCATATCATCTCTCATTTTACAATCTCTCCTTAATCAAGCGAAATTCGTGGATCAACCAACTTATAAACGATATCGGTGATCAGGTTTGCAAATACCATGATTACTGCAAGGAACAGTGTCGTTGCCATAATCATTGTGTAATCACGGTTTGTGATACAGCTGACAAACTTGGAACCAAGTCCGCCAATGTTGAAAATACTCTCGATAACCATAGATCCGGTAAGGATACCACCGATCATAGGACCTACATAAGTGATAACCGGGATCAAAGCGTTACGAAGACCATGTACAAAGATCACCTTCGCCTGGCTGACACCCTTGGCCTTGGCAGTTCTTATGTAATCCTGTCCCAAAGCGTCAAGCATGGATGTCTTGGTGAGACGTGTGATGTATGCCATCGGTGAGAGCGATAAGGACAATACCGGAAGGAATACCATATTGCTTCCCGAATTAAATGCCTGAACCACACCAAGCTTGATACAGAAGAAATATAATAATAACGTAGCGATAACGAAGGATGGCATCGACGTGATCAACGTCACGAAGAATACAATGATTCGATCCGGCCACTTGTTTCTCATAAGTGCGGCGATCGAGCCAAGCACAACTCCCGCTACAATCGCAACCAACGCAGCCAGCAGACCCAGCTTTGCTGAGATTGGAAAACTCTCTCCAATAATATCTGAAATCGGACGGTCGGTCTTAAGACTGACACCGAAATCTCCATGTAACACGCCAACCATATAATTCTTATACTGCACGATCAGCGGCTGGTCTAAGCCGTAACGCGCCTCTAATTCCTCCATAACTGCCGGACTCTTTGCCTTCTCCGAGTTGAACGGTCCACCAGGAATCGCGTTCATGGCAAAGAACGTAATCAGACTGATAATGAAGATTGTAAGGATTGCAAGTATAATTCTTTTTACAATGTACTTACCCATATTTATTCTCTCCTCTTCGTTTTGTTACAACATCATCACTTTACCACGTCAGAGTTTTTTGTCTAATACACAAAAAAGTGCGAATGACGTCATTGTCATTGCACACTCCCATTCTTGCTACTTAATACAATTGTCGCTCTGTCGCGAACAAGTCTATATCATTATACACAATTATTTTACTTTGTCAATTAGGTTTTCTCTTCCATAAATGCCTGCTTTTGGCGAATAAATATAAGGAATTTGCGGTTTTTCCGGATATAAAGTATATTTATACATTTAATTTCTGGATTTAATACATTTTTATACATTTTGTGTTCGTTCATGATTGTATCTCTCCATATACAGATTCCGCATTTTGTATATCAAAATTATTTTGTCATTCCTGCTTTCTTATACTATAATAGGTACAGGTCATGAGGCCTTCCATATACACCAAGGAGTTCCTATATGCTTACAACAGACGAAGTACTAAATCTGAATTATTATAAGAAAACAACCTACACCGGCTGGATCAACGGCATGCGTTTTCTGATCAAACGCGAGGCGCCGGAAGAGGGCGATGCCTTCTTTCACGCCTGGGTATGGCCGGGTCCCCTTATCTTCGACCTGGTCGATGATGCACAGAAGTACGATTTTACTGCACCTTTTTCCAATGAAGGGAAGCAGCAGGTCGTCGACTGGATCAATGCACAGTATGAGGATAATCCCGATCTGTGGTCACATGAGCGCAAGCCGATGTATCCGCAGTAACGATGCTTTATAAATAACAGCTTTCAAAAAAGTCGCCCGCATAACGAACTATATGCGGACGACTTTCCTTTTCTCTATATTTACTCTTCACAAGCCTTGATATGCTCAGACATCTGATGCTTCCAGGCAAGATATGCAATCAGAAGCATGATTCCCGTAACCAGCCACGCTGCCGGATCCGCAAAACACACACCAAGGTATCCGTAAGGCTTCGCAGCGATAAGAATAACCACATATCTGCTGACTAACTCGACAACACCACTTAGCATAGGAAGAAAGCCTCTGTCGAGTCCCTGTAAACCATTTCGATAAATGAAGATCCAGCCGAGCGGGATCATAAACACACTGATCGTATACAGATACTGCATTGCAGCGTTCATCGTCTCTGCCGACGGATTGCTGATAAACCAGCTTACCATGAATGGTCCCACGCAGCAGCAGATCAGTGCTGCAAGCGCCGCTGCCACAAAACACAGGTAAAAGGACTGACGCATTCCCTGCGTGATTCGCTTGTATTTTCCGGCACCGAGATTCTGACCACAATAAGTAGCCATCGCCGTTCCAAGTGTCGGGAATGTCTGTGTCGCAATATTTGACACCTTCGATGCGGCAGTAAATGCGGCAACTGTGCTCGATCCAAACACATTGATCGCACTCTGCAGAATCATCGTTCCGATCGCAGTAATCGAATAATTGAGTGCCATCGGGATTCCAATAGAAAGCATTCTTAAGATACCCTGGTTATCCCAATAATAATCTTCTCTTCCTGTACGGAGAATATCATGCTTCTTGAACATCACGATAAAACAAAGTACCGCAGCCACGCCCTGTGAAATAACCGTTGCATAAGCAGCTCCTGCTGTTCCAAGCTTAACCACTACGATCAGGAAAATATCTAACACAATATTCAACGCTGATGAAAAGATCAAAAAATAAAGCGGCGTCTTACTATCCCCGATTCCTCGCAGAATACCGGATGCCACATTATATGCCATCGTACACAGAATTCCACCGAAAATAACACGGATATAATTGTCCGCAAGTGTCAGAATATTGTCCGGTGTATTTAACCAGATCAGAAGCTGACGCGATCCCATGACCGTGATCACACTCAGTACCACAGAAACAATTGCCGTCAGCATCAGCGACAACGCAACATAATGTTTCAAGAGCTTAAAATCCTTTGCCCCGAACGCATGCGATACCATAACTCCAAATCCCTGTGCAATTCCGTTGGCAAATCCAAGTACAAGAAACATCAGACAACCGGTCGAACCCACAGCAGCGAGTGCATCTTCGCCGAGATACTGACCAACAATGACCGTGTCTACCATATTATAGAACTGCTGAAACAAATTTCCGAGTAAAACCGGAATCGAGAAGAGCAGAATAATCTTCATCGGATTGCCGATTGTCATGTCCTTTCTCATCGTAATCTCCTTATCAACTAAGTCTTAATCAGAGTCTCTCTCCATACACTACATTCAGTTCCTTCTCCTGAAAATATTCTTTGAAATAACAAACATTCTCATAAAATAATTGGCGAAAGAAAGAGACTAACATAATGTTAGTCTCTGACTGCGGGCAACAGGACTTGAACCTGCACGTCGTAGACACTAGAACCTAAATCTAGCGCGTCTGCCAATTCCGCCATGCCCGCTGTTCGTTATAAAGTTTTGTAGAGTAGTGTATAACGTTACTAATTAACTATACAGACTCCCTCAACTTATGTCAATAAGTTTTTCACAAATTTCTCTTGACGAATGGCAAAAAATATTGTAGTATACAAAAGCGTGAGAAATACATATGGGCTTGTAGCTCAGCCGGTTAGAGCGCACGCCTGATAAGCGTGAGGTCGGAAGTTCGAGTCTTCTCAAGCCCACGAAACCCGATGCATTTGCATCGGGTTTTTATTTTTGCGAATGTGTGGGGCGGGGTTCTTAATAGTTACTATAAGATCAAAAAAAACCGATGCATCGCATCGGTTCTCACAAGAATGTGCTCGAAGGGATTCGAACCCCCGACCCACGGCTTAGAAGGCCGTTGCTCTATCCAACTGAGCTACGAACACATATTTCATTTAAGCAAGCTGGGCTAGTTGGATTCGAACCAACGAATGCAGGAATCAAAATCCTGTGCCTTACCGCTTGGCGATAGCCCAACAAGTAGTTGCTACCGCAACAGGGTGGATACAGGGATTCGAACCCTGGGCCTCCAGAGCCACAATCTGGCGCGCTAACCAACTGCGCTATACCCACCATATAATGAAATGAGACACGGGGGATTCGAACCCCCGACAACTTGATTAAAAGTCAAGTGCTCTACCAACTGAGCTAGTATCCCATAATATGCCTTTGGCAATATCAAAGCGGGTGATGGGAATCGAACCCACGTATCCAGCTTGGAAGGCTGGTGTTCTACCATTGAACTACACCCGCATGAAGTCGGGGTGACAGGATTCGAACCTGCGACCTCCTGGTCCCAAACCAGGCGCTCTAGCCAAGCTGAGCCACACCCCGAAGGTTATTTATTTGCGTCTGTGTCATCCGTGACGCAAGTAGTATTATATTATAGGGTGTCCAAGATGTCAACACTATTTTCGAATTTTTTTAATTATTTTTTCAATTTCTACAATTTAATAACAGAACCCCTTGTCAGACAAGGGGTTCTCTGCTTGTCGGTCCTATCACCTATATCGTTTCTGCCTTACAATTCTTTCACAAGAAGTTCTTTCATTGCGCGAAGTGCCTTACCTCTGTGACTGATTGCATTCTTCTGTTCGCGGGATAACGCTGCAGAGGAGCATCCGAACTCATCCAGATAGAAGATCGGATCGTAGCCGAATCCATTCTCTCCTTCCGGCTCCCATCCGATATAACCTTCCATCGTCTGGCGTGTCACAAGTTCTCTCTTGTCCGGAAGTACTGCTGCGATCGCACAGACAAAGCGTGCGGTACGCTTTTCCTTCTCCACGCCATCGAGGCGCTCAATCAGATTCTGATTCTTAATTGTATAAGAAGTATCTTCGCCCATATAGCGCGCAGAATACACGCCCGGCTCCTTATTTAAAGCATCGATCTCAAGTCCCGAATCATCCGCAAGAACGATTGCATCCGTATATGCCGCGATCGCACGTGCCTTAATGAGCGCGTTTTCTTCAAAAGTCGTTCCGTCCTCAACAATATCCACATTGATCCCGGCTTCCTTCATAGAGGTGATCTCCACATCACAGTCTGCCATAATCTCGCGGATTTCACGCATTTTATCCTTATTTCCTGTTGCAAAAATAATTTTTGTCATCTCAATAGCCCTCCTCAAAAGCCTGTTTTATCGCCTGATAGATTCCTTTTGCGGCCTTCTTCTGATATGCCGCATCATTTAACTGATCCAGTTCCTCATAGTTCGTCATAAATCCGACTTCCACCAAAGCCACCGGCACCTTACTCGTCCGGATGATATAGATGCTGTCTCCCGGCAGAAGGTTGCGCTTCGTGCTTCCGAGCGACTTACACACCTGATCCAGACAGATCTGTGCCAGATGCTTACTGGACAGCTTCGAATCATCTGATTCGCTGTACATGACCTGTGTGCCCTTCGTACTCGTAAAATTACCGGTCGCCGACGAATTATTGTGGATGCTGATAAACAGATCCGCATCGCATTTGTTAGCGAGCTGCACTCTCTGGTCCAGCGTCGGATTGGCATCCGTCGTCCTTGTGTAATACACACCGATATTTTCATCATCCGCATCAAACATTGCCTTCAGTTTCAAAAGAATCGCAAGGTCAATATCTTTCTCAGCAATACCAAGCTTTAACGCGCCCGGCATCTTACCACCGTGACCGGCATCCACAACAACAATCTTGTCATAGATATCATGTGGATCCACAAAATCGAGATAAAGGCTGCCGCTTCGGTACTCCTGCGACAATTCATACACTTTGTCCAGCATGAGGGCGATCACGCCTTCGTTCCCATCCTTATAATAGGAAAGTGAAGCAATATGGTCGCTGCTTCCCTTGATGCCGTACTGTTCAAAATAATCATCCACACCACCTGCAAACCGGATATAAACCGTCTGTGTAATATAATCATTCTCTACTTCAAGTTCATCCTCCGGCAGATCCTGTGGCAAAGCGATCGCAAGCTGCGCGTCCACCGTCTCATCACTGACCACGACCTCATCCGGATCCACATAATCCGCGACAACATCCGCACCACCGACGCGTTCCTGCTGCTCCGCTGCAAGCACCTCACGCGCATGCAGATCCGGGAAAAAGTAGAGCGAAACACATACCACCACTGTCAGCACACCGCACAGGAACGTGACCCATTTCAATACCCGTTCATCCATCACTGATTCCTCGTAAACGCTTTAATACAGAGATTGCAGTCTCTCTTTTCCTTCACGTTAACAAACTTCTTGCCGTTCGGGCTGATATAACCCTCTCCGTCATCTAAGTTTACACCCTGTAAAATTTTCTCTCCGGTGTCATACTCGATTGCCAGCGGATGCTTCGATCCAGGCGTCTTCAGTCGGATTACGATCGCATAATCCTCCCCGGCATGCAGCTTAATCTTCTCATCAAAATCAACCGTATAATATCCGGCCTTCTTGAATACACCTTCCGCAACCTTCGTCCGTTCGTCAAAAGACTTCTCATTCACGAAATCATGTACAACGTACACTTCATACTCGGTATTCGCACCGGTCGCATAGAAGGATGTTGCAGCGAGCGTCTCAGCACTCTTAGCCGTAAAAACATTCGCCCCATAGATCTGTTCGCTGTCATAGCCCATCTTTCCGACCCAGCCACAGAGATCGCTTTGGTAAATATGGTCATAATTATCGGTGTCTTCCACTCTTGTATACACAACGTTATGCGTACCGATATTCGTATCATAATAGGACACATAGAAGATACCGTTATCGCCAAAATCCTTACCCCAGCTGTTCTGACAGATGAACGCACCGTCTCCCTCGAGCTGCGTATTGAAATTGGAACTCGGATAATTGTCATCCCATCCGATGATCACGACATCGTGATTCGGCTTCTCCGTACCGATGTAACAATATGCATTCGCAGACTTGTTATAATACTGGGAATCACCCTGCGAACTGCGAATTGTGCTGTATAACGAGGTCTGCACACCGCCGTATTTAAATACCGCTTCCTTGATGCCCTCATAATCCTTACCATCGATAATCTGCATCTCCTGCACATGCTTGACCGCCTTAAGCGATGCATCGCTCTCCCCGTCTCCGTAAGGATCGTCCGCCTCGTAGACCGGTCCCTGCCATGCCGCAAGATATGCCATACCCATCGTGTATTCACCGCCATCATACTGGTTCGCATCAAACGAATTGCTCATCGTCATATGATCCACGGAAAAAAGCGCTTTTTCTTCCGGAAGAAGCGAAGATTCGAGCGCCGATGTCGCCGCGAATGCCCAACAGGTTCCGTAGCTTCCCTGGTTACGGATCTCTGACACACGCTTGTTGTCACGCAGATCGTACGCGTTCGGCACAAGTGCTGTCGTATCTGTATCCGATGCAACGATCGTGTTGTCTGCAATATCAAACGAGCAGTTGTAGCCAAGCAGATCCGACAGATCATTCAGACTCACGTACCAGACACCGTCCCGCTTGGTCAACGCAGAGGTAATATCATGTTCCTCTCCATTGAGATACGCCTTTTTCTCGCCTGCCATCATCGCAACCGACAGAGTGTGCTTCTCAACCAGAAGCCGCTCGTTATCATAAATATGTGCGCTGCAGTTCAAAGAATCCCGCAGCATCGATACCGGAAGCATAATATTCCGGTCGCTATTCATATAAAAGGAGCTCCGCTCATTTGTGTACTCCTGATTGTCAATGACCGCCTTGATCAGATTCGCGTTCACGTCCTTTGCAACCAATGGATTCCACACCTGTGTATCCAGCTGCGCACCACGAAACTGTCCGATCTCACCACGGTCCACGCCCAGAATCTGAAACTTAAACACAAAGACACAAATCAGCATCACTGTAAAAGCAATGTATCTTTTCGAATATTTCATAATTTCCTCGTTCTTATTTCGTTCTCTTCGGAGGTTTCGGACCCATAAACTGGTAGAAATAGGTCCGGATCATACCATTGTAGATCTTGCGGTTCTTGTCCGCCTTCCGCCCAATGTAACGCTCCGCATCCTCGTAGCTTGTAATCATATACAAAGACCATGAATCAAGGCCTGCGTATGCCTGTCCGATCTGCGTATAGAGTGCCGGAAGATCGGCCTTCTCCTCAAGGCGCTCACCATACGGCGGATTTGTGATAATAAACCCATATTTCTTCGGATGATGAAGCTGCGCAACTTCTCGCTGCTGAAAATGGATCAGCGAATCCACACCGGCTCTCTTTGCATTCTCGCGCGCCGCCTTCACAACCTCACCGTCAATATCATATCCCTGGATATCGACCTCAACATCCAGATTCACCATATCCTGCGCTTCTTCCACCGCATCATACCAAAGTTGCTTCGGGATCAGATTTGTCCACTGTTCCGCAGTAAAGCTGCGGTTCATGCCCGGTGCAATATTTGCCGCCATCATCGCAGCCTCGATCGGAAACGTGCCGCTTCCGCAGAACGGATCCACCAGAATACGATCCTTCTTCCACGGTGTCAGCATGATCAGGGATGCCGCAAGCGTCTCCGTCAGTGGTGCCTTGCTCGTCGCGAGACGGTAGCCTCTCTTGTGCAGCGAATCACCCGAAGTATCGATCGTTACCATCACTTCATCCTTCAGCAGGAAAATGCGTACCGGATAGCTTGCCCCATCCTCCGGAAACCAGTCCAGATGATAGGACTGCTTCATACGCTCCACCATCGCTTTCTTCGCGATCGACTGGATATCCGAAGGACTGAAAAGCTTGCTTTTGATCGAAGAAGCCTTCTTTACCCAGAACTTTCCATCCTTCGGAATATAGTCTTCCCAAGGCAATGCCTTAATGCCTTCAAATAATTCATCAAATGTCGTCGCATGGAATCTTCCGACCAGCAGGAGCACTCTCTCCGCTCCTCGCAGAAATATATTCGCGCGGCAGATTGCCTCCGCATCGCCGGTGAACGTCACACGCCCGTCCTCCACCTTTGTAATTTCATACCCAAGATCGTAGATTTCCCGCTTGGTTACAGCCTCGAGCCCAAAGTGGCAAGGCACTACTAAATCAAATGTTTTCATATTATTCTCTTTCTATGTATTCTATATTGCATTTGTATGCACATCTGCATTCTCTTTTCATACACATTCCGTCCAATGTCCTCTTTTTGTGTACGCCCTTATTGTTACATATTCTCGCTGATTTTGAAATAGGTATTCTGCACATTTTCGATACTTTTTATCGTAATTTTCTTAACGCTTCATATCCTCCGACAACCGTTGCAACAAGGTACCCCTCCCTGCCGAGTCTTCTCGCAATCTGCATGCTCCCGCCGCCGTGCTCACAGTACAGGATCAGCTTACGATTTTTCGGTAGCCGGAGTCTGCCCTCCTCAAACTTCTCATACGGATAATTGACCGCTCCCGGCCAATGCCCCTTCTTATAATCCTCCGGCTCTCTGATATCGATTAAAATTCCACGGCTCTCCCGCAACACCTGCTTTAACTGTGACGCATACACGATCTGAAAATCCATGATTTCTCCTTAAACGAAAACAGATTACGGAAAAAGCATTCTCCATAATCTGTTTTCTACTATACTATGCAGTTATACGCAAAATGTTCTAGCGATGGCAGTCATCCATCGAATCGGTCTCATCCGTTGCACGGTCCGTCATACGATTTGAAGTCTTGTTCGTTGACTTGTTGCTCGTCTTGTTCGATGCCCGGTTGCTTGTCTTATTGGATGTTCTGTTGCTTGTCTTGTCCGAAGACTGATTACTTGCTGCGTTTGTGCTGTCATAAGCATTACTGTTTTTGTTGTAAGCCATATTTTTTCCTCACTTTCCTGAAACACTTAAAACCGTCTCCGTGTCCTTGAACCCAAGTAATTTCAACGGTTTGTTCATTGTGCTACAAAAATAGTGTACCTTCTGACTAAGAAAATATACATAATTCTGATTGCTTTTTTTTACGACTTCATATATAATCTTTTTTGAAAAGAGTTTATCTTTTCAATGTTATACCTCTTATTAATTATTTATACTCCCCTCAAAAGGACCAGTCGCGTGACTGGTCCTTTTACTTTGCCTTTTTCATGAGCGAATCTGTACCCCTTTCCTCGCATATAGGAGTCCAGTCATATCAGCAAGTGCCCATCCAATCGGGATTGCCATCCAGATGCCGATCTCACCAATCCCCGGTGCCAGAAGATACGCCAAAAGAACTCGCGTTCCAAGCGAGATCACGGTAAGCACAACCGACATAAACGCCTTCTTGACTGCACGATAATATCCATACAGCAGGAAAAGGCATGCGATTCCTACATAACACGCGCCTTCGATACGCAGATACTGCACACCGGTTGCAATCACATGCGTCTCCGATGCACCGACAAAAGTCTGCATGAGCGGTTGTGCAAAAATGCACACAACAAGTGACATAATCGCAGCAAATAAAATACTGATTGCAAATGCCTGCTTTGTGCCTTTTTTGATACGCTCCCGAGCTTCTGCGCCGAAATTCTGTGCAATAAACGTCGCGTACGCATTGCCAAAATCTTCCACTGGAAGATATGCAACCGTATCAATCTTGACCGCTGCCGCAAATGCCGCCATCGTAACTGCTCCGAAACTGTTGACAAGTCCCTGCACCATAAGAATTCCAAGGTTCATAACGGACTGCTGGATGCATGTCATCGTTGATAAGTTTAAAAGTTCTCCGACCATCTGTTTATTCCAGCGGAATTCGTCTCGTTTCGGACGCAGATCCCTGCACGCGATTGCCACATAAATACAGATGCCGATTGCCGACAGATACTGCGAGAGAATCGTCGCATACGCAGCCCCGCTGATTCCTGCTTTAAATCCTATCACAAACAGGATATCCAGTCCGACATTGAGCACCGTCGACACACCCAAAAATACAAGTGGAACAAGTGAATTCCCGAGCGCTCGCAACATACATGCAAAGAAATTGTAGACAGACGATGCGATCAGTCCCGCAAATATAATCAGCAGATACTGCCTCATTCCATCCATGACTTCTGCCGGTATCTGCAGCCAGACCAGTAGTTTTTCCAATAACACGTATACCATCACGTTGACCACAATGGTCACTCCCATATTCAGTAAAAATCCCTGCGTGATTGCTTCCGACAACGATTTCTTATCGCCTTTGCCATAATAAATAGAAAAAAGTGCTCCCGCGCCCATACTGAATCCAAGAAAAATGGACGTCAGGAATGTCATCAGTGTATATGCCGAACCGACCGCTGCAAGCGCATTGCGTCCCAACACGCGCCCGACGATCAATGTATCTGCAATGTTATAGAATTGCTGCAGGAAATTTCCTGCCATCATCGGCAACGCAAATAAAATGAGCGTCTTACCGATTTTGCCTTTTGTTAAATCCTGGTACATAATTTTTTATCTCTTTTATCCTCATAGTTACTCACATACTAACATGCCCAAACAACTTTTCCTGTTTCATGAGTCTCTGAATCATTATGCGTTAACGCAAATTACGCTGGCGTCTCACCCGGCTAAGATGCTGCTCAAAATATCCCTTATTGATAAACTCTGCCAGCGCATACTGTTCAAGTACCGGAACCGTACATGAAAACCCACCGGATGTCTCATGATACCGATCCAAAAGATGCTCCGGCAAAATCATATATCCCATACGAATGGAGGGGGAGATGCTTTTGGAAAAAGTATTGATGTAAAGCACATGATTGCTGTCATCCAGCATAAACAATGTCTCGATCGGTTTACCCGGCATAAAGAACTCACTGTCAAAGTCGTCCTCGACAATATAATTTTTCCGCTTCCGCGCCCACTGCAGATACTCATATCGCTTACCGATCGTTGCGGTCACACCGGACGGATAACTGTGAAAAGGCGTTACATGTAATACATCCGCCTGTGTTGCCTCAAGCAGGCTGCTTCGGATACCATCTTCTCCCATCGCAAGCGCCTCACATTTCGCTCCCGTTCCCTCATACACTTTCCGGATCTGATGATAAGACGGATCCTCGATTCCATAAATCTTATCATTGCCGAGGATTCGCACAACAGTTCCATACAAATGCTCCGCTCCGGATCCGATAATAATCTGCTCCGGCTGCGCAAACACCCCTCGATAACGCAACAGATATGAAGCAATACTATTACGCAGAATTGCACATCCCTCATTCGGTGATCGCTGCAGCAATTCCTCTCCATACTCCGTAATAACGCTTCGTACCGTTTTAAAATACTTGGAATATGGGAAATTCTCTGTCATCGTATTGGCCAGCCTTCCGTCTTTGATCTGTTCCGGCTCCTCCGGCAGCATTCGCAGCTTCTGATTCACTGGTTTTCCCGACGCGATCGCATGAATTTCACAGACATAATAACCGCTGCGTTCCTGTGGCTCGATATATCCCTCATCCTTCAACATCTGATACGCATTTTCTACAGTGATCAGACTGATTCCAAGATGCTCCGCAAGACTACGCTTCGAAGGCAGCTTCTCCCCCTTCTTTAAAGCTCCATCTTCTATATCCTTTCGAATCATCTTATATATGTAATAATATTTCGGTTCATCGTTTCGCTGCTCTAAATTGTAAGTAAGCATGGTGTTCTCCTGTCCATGGATCTTGTTTCACATAACATATATGATTTGGTCCTATACTTATTTCTATGTATATCATATTCTATAATATCAGATATTTTATTCTTGGCAATCTTTTATTATGATGCCACCTTAGACGGCACCTATGATTCCGCAGATCGGATGATGAAGGAATTATAATCGTGCGCGAGAGGGCGCTAAGTGCCGGTGGCACTTGTTCAGCGCCGACCGAAGTGAAACGTAGATTGAACCCTTTCGAGTCCGAACCGGACTCAAGTGCGCAAGAGGTTGCTAGGCGCCAGTGGCGCCTGTTCAGCAACGACCGGAGCGAAGCGTAGATCGAACCCCTTCGAGTCCGAACTGGACTCACGTGCGCGAGAGGTTGCTAGGCGCCAGTGGCGCCTGTTCAGCAACGACCGGAGCGAAGCGTAGATCGAACCCCTTCGAGTCCGAACTGGACTCGAAAAAAATAAGAAGCAGGACATTTGTCCTACTTCTTATTTTTATCTACGTGCGCGAGAGGATTCGAACCCCCGACACCTTGGTCCGTAGCCAAGTGCTCTATCCAGCTGAGCTACGCACACATATTCAATTAGCACTTTCGTGCAATGCCGGCGACCGGAATCGAACCGGTACTGTATCGCTACAACAGGATTTTAAGTCCTGCGCGTCTGCCAGTTCCGCCACGCCGGCATATGGGACCTACAGGGCTCGAACCTGTGACCCTCTGCTTGTAAGGCAGATGCTCTCCCAGCTGAGCTAAGATCCCATGCGTTATTTGTAGTATTTCTACAAACGACCCAGACGGGACTCGAACCCGTGACCTCCGCCGTGACAGGGCGGCGCTCTAACCAACTGAGCCACTAGGCCAGATCGTTTCTATATTATATCATATATTACTTACTTCTGCAAGTAAAAAGTGGACCATCGGGGACTCGAACCCAGGACCGACCGGTTATGAGCCGGTTGCTCTAACCAACTGAGCTAAAGGTCCAAAAAGCCGATGATCGGACTCGAACCGATAACCTGCTGATTACAAATCAGCTGCTCTGCCAATTGAGCCACATCGGCATATAAATGCTCAGCTGATTGAATCAGCTTTACAGCCAATGACTCCAACGGGAATCGAACCCGTGTTACCGCCGTGAAAGGGCGATGTCTTAACCGCTTGACCATGGAGCCAGAATAATTTATAGTTTCTTCTCAAAGAAAAACTCCCCGAGTAGGGCTCGAACCTACAACAACTCGGTTAACAGCCGAGTGCT
>SAMEA104315423__coassemble_1633_pt1 | contig 107780 bp, 91 predicted proteins | sample SAMEA104315423__metabat2_low_PE_012 | metagenome-assembled genome bin SAMEA104315423 (sample SAMEA104315423) | gut metagenome | biome: Monkey gut; feature: monkey-associated habitat; material: faeces | place: China | collected 2013 | reverse complement strand
AGAGAACAGAAAAGGATAGCATGTATGAACTGTCCGCAAAAAATGACCGACTGATATTGAACAGCAGGAGGGACGTATTTTACGACAGGGCAATCTTAATCCCAAGGTCAAGATTTTCCGCTATGTGACAGAAGGAACCTTTGACAGTTATTCGTGGCAGCTCATTGAGAACAAGCAGAAATTCATCGGTCAGATCATGACAAGTAAATCTCCGGTACGTTCCTGTGAGGATGTGGATGAAGCAGCACTTACTTATGCGGAGGTCAAGGCTCTGGCAACAGGAAATCCTTATATCAAGGAAAAGATGGACCTCGATATTCAGGTTTCCAAGTTAAAGCTCATGAAAGCAAACCATACCAGTCAGAAATACCGTTTAGAGGACAACATTGCAAAGCATTATCCTCAGCAGATCACAATTTTAAAGGAGCGTATAAGCGGGATGCAGGCGGATATTCAGACTGCGAAAGCAAATCTTCCGGTGGACAAAGAGCAGTTTTCCATGAAAGTAGGGGATAAGCTCTATACAGATAAAAAAGAAGCCGGAACAGCCCTTGTGGAGATGTGCAAGGAAATAAAAACAGTCAATGCCCCTGCGGTCATTGGCGAATATGCAGGTTTTAAGATGGCAGTATCTTTTGATACGTTCAACCACAAATTTGTGATGAACCTGAAAGGACAGCTTTCCCACAATCTGGAAGTCGGTTCAGACCCACTCGGTAATATCTCCCGTATCAACCATGCACTGGAGTCCATGCCAAAGCAGCTTATGGAAGCCCAGACAAAACTTGAAACGGTGGAGCATCAGCTTGAAACCGCAAAGGTGGAAGTAACCAAGCCTTTTGCACAGGAAGCGGAGCTTGCGGAGAATCTAGAGCGTCTGTCGGCATTAAATGCCCTGCTTAATATGGATGAAAAGGGTAATGACGGGATTGATATGGATGATGAACCGGAAGCTCAAAAGAGCGAAAAAGAGGTCGCAGACAGTCCGGTGAAGAATATTCCACTTGTAGAGAAAACAGTGGGTATAGAGCAGGAGAAGGGGGTCAGACAGTATGCAGATGCACCTGCAGAAAGAGTGTCCCTGAAGGCGAAGCTGGAAGTGATGAAAGCAAAAGTTGCTGGAGGAGATACAGAAAAGTCTATGCCATAAAAGGCAAAGGGAAAAGAAGAAACCTTATAAGAAAATTTGAAGTTTTTTTATTTTTATTCCCAACTTTATTCCCAATATGTTATAATTATTTTGGTTGGGAATAAAAGTTGGGTAAAGGAGCATACTAATGGATATTAAACAAATTGTTTTAGATTTATGTGCCTTAAGTGATGAACAGGAATGGTTTGAATTTAAGGAAAACTGGTTTCAGCCTGAGGCATTAGGCGAATATGTATCTGCCCTGTCAAATGCGGCGGCTTTTCATTATAAAAAATATGCGTATTTCATTTGGGGTGTAAATGATACAACCCATGAAATTGTAGGAACAACATTTAACCAGTATTGTGAATATAACAAGGAACCGTATCAGAATTATCTTGCAAGAAATCTGTCACCAAGCATAAATTTTAGTTTTGAAGAAACAGAAATTTATGGAAAGAGAGTCGTTGGTTTGGTAATTCCTGCGGCAACCGAAATTCCTACGGCATTTAAAGAAAAGAGGTTTTTAAGGATAGGATCATCAAAATGTAATATGAAGGATTACCCTAAGAGAGAAATTGAACTTTTCAAAATACTGGATGGAAGAACCGAAACGATAGAAACAGTACCGGCAAAATATCAGAAACTTACATTTCAAAAACTCTTTGGATATTACGGTTCCAAAGGTATTGTTCTAAATCCAAAGACGTTTATTAAGAATCTGGGGCTAAAAACAGAAGAAGGCGAGTTTAATATATTAGCGCAGCTTCTGTCGGATAATTCTCATTTTCCGCTTCGTGTATCTATTTTTGATGGAGAAACAAAAGGCTCTAATCTTTTCTCTGTACGTGAATTTGGAAATGACTGTTTATTATACAGTTTGGATGAGTTGTTGCGTTATGGAGATGTATTGAACCTGATTCAGGCGGATGAGACAGACAGGGTCGTTGAACGAAAGGAGGTTCCGTTATTTGATAACAAGGCATTTCGTGAGGCTGTCATAAATGCCGTCCTGCACAATAAATGGGTGGAAGGAAATGAACCTATGATTTCGGTATTTTCCGACAGAATAGAGATACTATCAAGGGGAACACTTGCTCCGGCACAGACCATGGAGGGATTTTTCTTAGGAGAATCAATCCCTGTAAATGAAAAATTATCCGAGATATTTCTTCAACTGCATATAAGTGAGAAATCCGGACGAGGGGTTCCTAAAATTACGGAAATGTATGGAAAAGATGCATTTTCATTTAGGGAGAATTCCATTGTTGTTACTATCCCATTTGAGAGAATAAATAAGGTTGGGAATAAAGTTGGGAAAAAGGTTGGGGATCAGAAACCCTTAAATTCCAGAAGACAAAAGATTATTGCAGAAATGAGAGACAATCCAAACATTACAACTGCGGAACTTCATAACATATTAGGCGTGAGTGAAACAGCAGTAGAAAACAATATATCATTTTTAAGAGAAAATGGTTATATAGAGCGGGTTGGCTCAAAAAAGGCAGGATACTGGAAAGTATTGTAAGTGTTGTAAAACTATAAAATGAAGATAAGGTGTAATCGGATAACAAAAGAAAGGATAGTTGAGGAATATGTATCTTTCATTGTTGCAAATAAAGAATTTTAGATGTTTTGATGGAAATGAGCATAGTATTACTTTCAAAAAAGGTTTAAATGTTCTTGTTGGAGAAAATGATTCTGGAAAATCAGCAATCATGGATGCAATAAAACTAGTTCTTGGAACTACAGATATGAACTGGTATAGAGTGGAGCAGGAAGATTTTTACAAAGAAGATGCAACATTAGAAATTAAAATTACATGTAAATTTGAGGAATTGAATGAAGATGAACGAGGGGCTTTTTTGGAATGCCTCTCATATGAAGATGAAAATAAAAAGATTCCATGTTTATATCTACATTGGACGTGCAGATATTTATCATCATTCAATCCGCCTCGCCCAGTGGTAAATGTCTCAACAGGAATAGAAGGAAACGGACCATCACCATCTGCAGAAGCAAGAGAATTGTTAAGAGCTACATACTTGCGTGCCTTGAGAGATGCATATAGTGAAATGCAGGCTGGAAGACATTCAAGACTATCACAAATTATGCAACATATTTCTGTTGTAGATCAAGGAGTTGATGAGTATGAGGAGGGAATTGATATTCATAATCTTTCCATAGCGGGAATAGCAGATCTTTCAAATACACTTTTAGCAAAACATCCAGCACTGGATGGGATGCAGTTATTTCAAGTAGAATTACAGTTAGACAAGGGAAAACTCGATTTGTAAAAACGGCGGGATGTCCATATTGTAGTAATCCGCCTAAAAGAATTTTAGTTGGTTTTAATGATTTAGAGTCATGGTGTAAAAAAAATCAAAGAGATAATATTTTAAAGGAATGGAATTATGAAAAAAATGAAATTCTACCTACAGAGGTAACCTTTGGAAGTGGAAAATATGTATGGTGGAAATGTAATAAAAATCATGAGTGGAGAACGCAAGTTCATAATAGGACTGAAGGTTCAAAAACAAATTGCCCTATCTGTGCTAGAACTCAGACTTCATTTCCAGAACAGGCTGTTGCGTTCTATTTGAGAAAAGAATATGAAGTATTACAGAGATACAGAATAAAAGGACGTGAAGTGGATATATTTCTACCTCAATTTAATATTGCCATAGAATACGATGGTTCTATGTGGCATTCGGGTAAGGAGAAAGAAAAGAAAGATTTTGAAAAAACAAAGAAACTTGTTTCAGAAGGTATAAGATTAATTAGATTGCGAGAAACGAAGGACAATACTTCTGTCTATAAAACGGATGGACAAGTTGTCATTGAATTTATTGCAACGAATGGTAAATATGTCACCAATGAATTCGAATGGGCATTAACAGAACTATATAAAGTAATCAATTCTATTACCAATAGTAAAATGATTCCTAATATAGATATGAAACTAGATGAGTTATCGATAAGGGCATATTATATGAATGTTCTTAAAGAGAACAGTGTTGCTAGTATTTTTCCAGAACTGATAGAGGAATGGGACGTTGAAAAAAATGAAGGTATTACACCAGATGTTTATTCAGCAAGAAATAATAAAAAAATATGGTGGAAATGTAAAAATGGTCATTCTTGGCTGGCATCGATTAATACGCGTGGTGAGCATAAATTGGGGTGCCCATATTGTGCTGGACAACGAGTAGTGGCTGGAGAGAATGATTTTGAATCCTGGTGCAGAAATAATAACAGTATTTTATTAGATGAATGGGATTATAAAAAAAATACTGTAAAACCATCTGAAGTCCCAAAAACATATAAAGAAAAAATGCATTGGAAGTGTTCAAAGGGGCATGAATGGGAAGCAACAGTGTATAACCGTGTAAATGGAACGGGGTGCCCAGTATGTAATACAGGTAATCATATTAAACGAAATAAAGTAACATTAGCTGAGTGGTGCAGAGAAAATAATTCTAATTTGTGCGATGAGTGGAATTATGAAAAAAATATGGATATAACACCACAATCAGTTACATATGGAAGTCATGTTAAAGTATGGTGGAAGTGTTCAAAAGGGCACGAGTGGGAAGCTCAGATTAAAAGTAGAACATATAATCATGGCTGTCCTTTTTGTTCAGGAACAAATAAAAAAGCTATTAAGGGGATAAATGATTTAGAAACTTGGTGTAAGCAGAATGATAGAGAATATATATTGGAAGAATGGGATGCGCTTCAGAATGGAGAATTGACTCCAGATATGGTAACTTGGGGAAGTCATAAACGTGTCCATTGGAAGTGTAAAAAAGGACATATGTGGGAAGCGGTTGTAAAGGAAAGAACTAAAATACGTGGCAATCGCTGTCCTGAATGTCGAAAAGAACTATAGACTTTGGATTTGCCCCCCTGGGCGCAAAAAGGCACCCCCTTTAGGATTCAAAGGTTTCAAATGCACCCACCAAAATTGGAGTAGTAACACACCTTATTTTTACTACGTTTCTACTACGAATGAGTGTATCGATTTGCCTTATTTTGCCACGATATGCCAAGATATGTACTAAAAATCAATGTCACGTGGCATTGTAACAATACTTTATACATTTTTGAAAGTGGCATAACACGGCAAATTACGGCAAAATAAGGCTTTTTAGGAGGAAAAAACATGAGTATACGAGTGCTTTTCATCTGCCACGGCAACATCTAAGCTTAAGCTAGGAAAGTGCGCAAATACAAAGACAGATGAACATAAACGAGTTGTTTTATACCGAGTTTATACCATGTGAAATTGGTTAGAAAATTGATAATTGATATAGAAGACTATTTTGGATGTAATAACGGTTGAAAGAAAATGTCTTTTCATTCCCGACTATGAAGTCACTCGATAAGTAAAGAATTGATTTTACTGGGAATTTCAGCTATTATGAAAAATTAAACCCAATTATTGAGAAATGACGGAAAGTTGACTAAAAGACCAGTAGAGATACTGGTCTTTTGATTTGTGTGGACGGAACGATTGATACTTTATATTTTTTAAATCGAGGAATTTTTTTCCGTAGGTTTATCTGGAATATATCTGATGACCTCTGAAACTTCGCAATGAAGGATTGAGCATAATAGGTCAATGGTAACTGTTGAAATTGGTAAATTGTGTTTTAATCGATGCAGTGTTGCTGGATTAATATCGCGTTTATGTGTTAATGTGTACCAATTTTCATTGGACTTTTCTAGTGTGTCCCAAAAAGGCTGATAATCAATCATTGATCTAATCTCCTCAAAAGTATATCTTCAAAGGTATGATAAAAGGAGTTGCATTTTTTTAATAGATTGGATATAATTAACATGTTGGATAAAATATACATATGGAGGTTAAAGGTATGAAAATCAAACAAAAAAAGAGAATCATGGTACTGGTATTTGTTTTGTCATTTGTTGCGACTATGTTTTCAATTGAAACTGTTGTACAGGCTAATGATATGAGTAGTGCATCAGAACTACAACTTGGGGAACAACTCACAGCGATATCTGTTAGCGGTGAGGAGTGGTATAAAATATTTATTCCCAAAGATATTAGGGATCAGCAAATCGTCATTAGTGTTGTAAAAAATACCAATACTAAGACCATAACGTACATGGATTTATATTATTCTACTGGAATTCAGCAAAATAGAAATGAGCAAAGTTTGTGGAGTCATGATGTATCTATGCAGTTTATGGAAAAAATTCAGGCAAATGATGCAGGATATGGTACTTTGGCAAAAGGGCAAACTTATTATTTGAGAATATATGGACCTTCAAATAACAGTTATGACATAAAAGTGACTGGTGATTATAATAAAGCAACCAAACTGTCTGCCACCACGCGGAAAGGCAATAAGTATATTTTGGTTGACACGATAAAGGATGCAAAGGTTGATATTAAAATTAATGATAAAATAATAAAAACTGGCAATAAAAAAGTTACGAAAATATCAAAATCATCTGGTGATGGAGAAATCAAAATTAATCTTTCTCGTAAACTTGCAAAGGGTGATAAAGTTACTATTACTGTAAAAAAAGATGGGTATGAAACAAAGAAGATAACGAAGAAAATAGTATAAAACGAAGTCGGCTAAGATTTTTAAAAGTATGGGGATTATAAAAGGTTAGAGAAAAAGTTTAAAAATTGATTATAACTATGTGATCGAAAAGAGACAGTCATTTTGAGATGACGGTCTCTTTTTTTATGACAAGCTCCTTTTTAAATATCTTTCAATCTGCTAGATGAAATTGTTTTATGGAAGCCGATTGAAGAAATAATCGAAAAATTAAAGGAACGAATCTGGATTATTCGAGTTCCGTTCCTTTAATTTTTAGTGTCTTTTTCTTGGGCGGGGATAGCTTCAGAATATCAATAACTTCACTGAGATTTTTACGCCTTGCAACGTTATCGGTTGCAATTTCCATCATATCGTCAGCAGGGATTAACACATATTCCTTGGGGTGTTCTGAATCAGAAAAGTTTCCTTTTAGCGATTCAAAAGCTTTTGCAAAAGCTTCTTCCATTCGTTTATCTTTTTTATTCTGTGTAGATGCTTCCATCAAATTGTATATCTCGATAAGAAAAATATAGAAGTTTTCATCCATTGTTAAATAAAGGTATTCTTTATTTTTATGTTCTACCACATTCCAATTATCCACAAATGATTCAAAGTTCTTGTATTTTATACCGGGGATATCAAACATATTGGTAGCCCCTTTTCTTATGTAATCGGGATTGATTCCAAATTCCTTGTGCAAATTATATAATACATCCCCAGATATATTAATAAGTTTGCCTGATAGTAAATGAGAAATATCATAAGGAGTTAACCCGATTCTTGATGCTATCTCTTTTTTCTTGATGCCTGTCTTTAATAAATGTTCTATTACATTAGCAAACTGTTTTCTTTGAGCGTCTAAATCTAAATCGTAAAGCATAAAAACACCTCCTTTTTGTAAATATGATATCACAAAAACAAATTGCAGAAAAGTTGCATATCCTTCAAAAGGAGATGCTATATTTATCCTTTTCGAAGTGTGATAATTAGACCATCGGAAGCGCAACCGAAATACTACAGCCGATGCCGATATCAGCGGAAGCGGAAAGGAAAATAACATGAATGCTAAACTTGTTGGAGTACAGGAAATTCACTTTACAAACAACAGCGGTGAAGAAATTATCGGAAAAACTATTTTTTGTGCATTTCAGGATGAAAATGTTGAAGGACTTCGTACAGAGAAGTTTTTCCTTAAAGATGGAATCAACCTGCCTAAAGACACTAAGCTCAATGATACCATTGATATCAGCTTTAATATGAAGGGCAAGGTTGAGATGATATTCAAAGCTAACTAAGGCATAAGTCTTAATATCGGGGGGGATGAAATAATGCCCCCTTTTGATGTTAAGCGGATTGGAGAAAATATGTATACGGACAATAAATATAATGCAGAGCGTTACAACAGAAAGAAGAATTTTTCGCATTGGGGATTGACATTTCAGCAAATGAAGATAAATCCAATTCTGGTTGTAATGTTCCTGCCAATAGTTGCAGTAACAATTGGAATTTGGGTAAAGATGGATTTTCTTCTTGCGTTTATTGAAGTACCCAAAATAATAAGCCCGATTTATGAGATAACAGTAAATGCATTTGGTGTAATTATCCCTGTTATATTAGCGTGGGGTGTAATTGAAGTCATCGGTTCATTGACAGCTCGAAAAGACGAGCAATCAATTCGGATGGCTTTTGACGAGAAAGAGCTTAGAAATGGAAGCCCTATACTAATGTATAAGAGTAAAGATAAAACAAGGGGATATATAAGTAGAGTGTGGTACTCGCCTATTCCTTTGGATATTTGGATAGAGCGACAGGATAGAGTTCAGCATCAAATGAAAGAAACAATCATAAAGGAATTAGATTATGACGAAAGGGCGAAGGATAACAGGATAGTCATGATTTCTGTAAAAGGAATGAAGTGTGTAAAAGAAGAAACGCCATTCTTCGATAGTGAATTAGAAAAGGATATGGAGAATATTTAAGATGTTTCAGCTTGGATACAACATATTAACAGAAAAGCCTATTGTAGCGGATATGGAACACACGGGGCACGCTTGTATTGTCGGTGGCACGGGGGCAGGAAAGTCAGTGGCAACATTGTATATACTTTATAATCTCTTGAAAAATTATAGCGCAAAGATTACAATATGCGATTTTAAGAAGTCGGGTGATTATGAAGGGGTATCAGATGATTTTGCAGAATTTAGCGATGTTACAGGATGCATAGAAACATTTTACGAGGAGTATCAAAATACGCCAGAAAATAATCCACAGATTAAGCTTTTACTTATTGATGAGTATGCAGGATATATGATATGGGTAAGCCAGAAAGATAAAAAGAAAGCCGAAGAAATCAAGCAGATAATAAGTGAGATTTTGATGCTTGGACGTTCTCGCCATTGTTTCGTTTGGTGTATTCAGCAGAGAATGTCGGCTTCGCTATTTCCCTCTGGTATAGGTGCGATAGACAATTTTCAGATATGTATAGGGCTTGGTCGGTTGTCGGTGGATAGTCGTAAATCCTTATTTGCAGGAGAGCATATTGATAATACAGCCTTTGAAGAAAGGTATCATCCTAAAACGGGACAGGGATTAGTGCTCATAGACGGACAAGAATTACAGCCTATACAGATACCATATATTTCTGATAAATCACGGTTGAAACAATTATTACAAAGAATGGTGAAAGAGAAAGAAAAAACGAACGGAGAAAAGCCCCGTTGAGGGCGGCGGCAAAGCCGCAAGCCCTCAAACGGTCGGCTAGTATTACCCGACCGTGAACGAACGTGAAAAAGATCAATAACTGCAAGGGGTTGCAGCTTGTTCACGGATGTGCACAAAAAGAACAAAGGGGTGATTGTAATAGATACGCAAGCTTTCATGTATCAATTAACGATTAATGATCCTCTAGAAAAAAGTTATACACATGAGCATATTGTTGAAATCATCAGGGGTAATTTCAAAACGATAACTTACTTTTGCATGGCTGACGAGGAAGGAAGCTGTTTTCATACGCACATATACGTTGTATTTGCGTCAAGAGTCAGGTTCAGCATGGTTAAGCGGTATTTTCCAGAAGCGCACATCGAAAAATGCAGAGGGTCAGTATCGGACAACGTAAACTACATAAAAAAATCTGGCAGATGGGAATTAGACAAAAGTAAGCAGGAAAAGAAGATTGAAGGCACGTTTGAAGAATACGGAACACAGCCGCCCGACAGTCAAGGACACAGAAGAGATTTATCAGATTTATACATGATGGTCGCTAATAATATGACTAATGGCGAGATTCTTGCGACAAATCAGGACTATATTTTACAGATAGATAAACTCGATAAAATTCGTACGACCATCTTAACGGAAAGGTTCAAGGATACAGTAAGGCTTGATTTAGAAGTTATATATATCAGCGGTGCGACAGGAACAGGAAAAACAAGGGGGGTTCTGGAAAGCAACGGCTATTCAAATGTTTACAGGGTTACGGATTATCTGCATCCGTTCGATGGATATACGTGTCAGCCTGTAATATGCTTTGATGAATTTCGTTCATCCCTAAAATTAAAAGAAATGCTCCTGTACTGCGATATATACCCGATTGAATTACCGAGTCGCTATGCAAATAAATTCGCTTGCTATAATAAAATTTATATCGTTTCAAACTGGTCTTTGGAAAAACAGTATTCTGAGATTCAAAGAGAAGATGAAGAATCGTGGAATGCTTTTTTGAGAAGAATCCATAAAGTGATTATCTATGATAAGACTGGAGAAAAAACAGAATACAATTCAGTAAAAGAATATCTACATAGGAACGATGGATTTATTGAATACACAGACAAAGAAGAATTGCCTTTTGACTGAAAGGAGTGACAGAAATGAAAAAGGAAATTCCAATTTGGGAGAAGTATACGCTCAATGTTGAAGAGGCAGCGATATACTACGGAATTGGAACTAAAAGACTATATGAAATAATCCGAAGTAATCCTAATGCTGAATTCCTTCTTGAAATTGGTTCACACTATAGGATAAAAAGAAATTTATTTGAAGAATTTCTTGATAAAGTAAACACAGTGTAATTAACGTTTTTCTATGGCAAAGAGGACTATCTGGTGTTAAAATAATTATTATCCAAGATAGTCTTCTTTTTTTGATGAAAGGAGACCGAATTATGAGTGAGAAAAGGAGAGACAAAAAAGGACGTATTTTACATAATGGCGAGATACAGATGTCAGATGGACGCTATAGATTTAAGTATGTTGATGGAAATGGTAATGAAAAAGCCGTTTACAGTTGGAGGCTTGATCACAACGATACAACACCTTTAGGCAAGAAACGAACGTTATCGTTAAGAGAATTGGAGAAGCAGATACAGGCAGACTTATTTGACCATATTGTTACAAATGGTGGTAATCTTACTGTATTAGAGCTTGTTGAAAAGTATATTGGAACTAAGACAGGAGTAAGACCAACAACACAATCTGGATATAATACAGTTGTTAATGTATTGAAAAAAGATTCTTTTGGCAAAAAAAGAATTGATACTGTTAGAATATCAGATGCAAAAACGTGGCTGATAAAGCTTCAAAAGAAAGATGGGCGAAGTTATAGCTCTATTCATTCAATAAGAGGTGTTTTACGACCTGCCTTTCAGCTTGCGGTGGATGATGACTTGATTCGTAAAAATCCATTTTCATTTCAGCTTGTTGATGCAGTTGTAAACGATAGTGTGAGACGAGAAGCAATCTCTAGGGAAGAAGAACGCAGATTTCTCAAATTTGTTAAAGAGGATGCACATTTTAGCAGATACTACGAAGGTATTTACATTCTGTTTAAGACAGGAATGAGAATATCTGAGTTTTGTGGTCTTACAGTAAGTGATATTGATTTTAAAGAACATAAAATTAATATCGACCATCAGCTTCAAAAGAAGTCGAAGATAGGCTACTACATTGAAGAAACTAAGACTGAAAGTGGTACAAGAGTTTTACCTATGACAGCGGATGTTGAGGAGTGTTTCAAAAAAATAATTGCAAACAGAAAGCCGCCTAAAGTTGAGCCTATGGTTGATGGTTATACAGGATTCCTCTATTTCGATAAAGATGGAAGTATAACTTATGCGCTTCACTGGGAGCATTACTTTAAACATATTGTTGATAAATACAACAGTATTTATAAAGTGCAGATGCCCAAAGTGACACCACATGTTTGCAGACATACTTATTGTTCCAATATGGCTAAATCGGGAATGAATCCAAAGACGCTTCAATATCTTATGGGACATTCAGATATTAGCGTAACATTAAATGTTTACACTCATGTAAATTTTGATGATGCCAAAGCTGAAATCGCAAGATTAAAAGTTATGTAAAAAGTCCGCATTTTCGAGAAAAATTCAAGGTATAAAATGCAATATTTTATACCTTACTTTATACCTTTTGCTTGAAATAATATGCCATTTTATGCATATAATATGCCGAGTTAAGAGGTATGCAAACTTTAAGAAATGCCGAAAATACAAGGAGTTTTAACAATGATAAAGGTATTATTCGTTTGTCACGGCAACATCTGCCGCTCCCCAATGTCTGAGTTCATTCTCAAAGACATGGTAGAGAAACGTGGAATCAAGGACAAGTTTGAGATTGCCTCGGCGGCGACCTCGATGGAAGAGATCTGGGGTGGCAGAGGAAATCCAATCTATCCGCCGGCGCAGGAAGAATTAAGAAAACACGGAATCGGGAATACGGCATACACGAATTTCGCGAGTAAACGTGCGCGTCAGGTGACGAGAGAAGACTACAATTATTATGATTATCTGCTCTGTGCGGATGCAAACAATATTCGCAATACGATAAGGATTACGGGACCGGATACGGATGATAAGATACATTTGTTGTTGGATTATGCGATTGATTCGCCGAGACAGGGAAAGTCGATCACAGATCCATGGTATTCAGGCAATTTCGTGGAGACCTATCGTGATGTTGTGATCGGATGTGAGGGATTCCTGGCATACTTGGAAAATATATAATGCATAAGACTGTGAAGGAATCAGCAAAGATCTGAATCCAGAGAAGAAGGACACAAATGAGCAAAGAAAGCACAATCGAGAAATATCATCGTGAATGCTTGGCTTTCAACCGGGCAGCAGGCTATACAATCGATGAAACAGAGTTTGACATTACTGTAGCGCAGACGGCACTACAAGAATTATACCACTTATACGAAGCGGGCATTGCGTCTGACAAATTTCAAAGAGACAAGGACTATGTGGCCCGGGCGGAGGATATTGTCCGGGTCATTCGAGACAGGGAAGCCGAACAAGATAAGATGAACGGGAATTATAACGCTTGGCGCATTTGGCTTCGCTACTTTGTGTCGATGGGATATGACAGTTGGAATGAACTTTGGAGAGCAGTACGATGAGCGCAAAAGCAGATGATTATTACTACAATCAACTGAACAAGGAACAGAAAAAAGTATATTATGCCATGAAGGAGGGACTGCTGAAAATGCAGGATTCTTTCCCGGTACTGAAGCTGAGCAATAAGGAACTGTCGGATATCTATTTTATGATCCGAATGGACTGTCCGGAGATTTTTTATTCGGTGAAATTTTCTTACCGGTATTATCCGGATTCGACCATGGTGGAGTTTGTGCCGGAGTATCTTTTTACGAAGGACAAGATCCGGGAGCACCGGCAGGCGATGCTATCGCGCGTGAAGAAGCTGGCGCGGCAGGCGGAGAAGCTGAATGAAAAAGGCAGGGAGCTTTTTATCCATGATTTTATCGTGAATAATGTGAAATACGACAAATTGAAAAAGGAGTATTCGCATGAGATCATTGGGGCGCTTGGCAACGGTGTTGCGGTATGCGAGGGCATTGCCAAAGCGGTAAAACTTCTCTGTGATGAACTGGGAATCTGGTGCATTGTGGCGCTTTCGGAGGCAAATCCGGAGAAAGGCATTAAGTACCGTCACGCATGGAATGTGGTCCGGATTGACGGAACGTATTATCATCTGGATGCAACGTTTGACAATACGCTGTCGAAGGATGATACGATTCGCTACGACTATGTGAATCTGGCAGATAAGCAGATTTTCAGGGATCATGAGCCGGTGATCTGGAAGGTGCCGGCGTGCACGGACAACGACCATTTTTATTATCGCGAGAAGAAGGTATCGTGGACGACCGTGGATGAGGTCAGAAACCGGACAAGACAGGCGGTGAAGAAGAATAAAATATTGCTTTTTCACTGGAGAGGCGGGTATCTGACAAAAGAGGTGCTAAAGGAACTTCTTGATGTGTTCCATGAGGAAGCGAAGGCGAAGGAGAAGCAGGCGTATGTGTCGGTCAACTGGCCGCAGGCGGTGCTTCGCGTGAGATTTAAAGAGGGAGTCGGTGAGGAACTGCTGGAGATGGAAGAAGCAGATGATTCCGTGAAGGATTAAAGGAAGGAAGTTGACGATTCCTTGAAAAATTAAATTTGGAGATGGAGAAAGCGAATGACTTCATAAAAGTATACAAGCGAAAATAGATTAGAAACATTCCCTAATTCCCCTCTAGACATTCCGCGCGAATTGGCTGATAATAAACCCATACGATTTCGAGCAAAGGCAGGTAGATTTATGGATTACAAATACAATTCGATCAACGAACTGAATCACTTTGATTTCGCGGAGGCATCCGTTGGCGATATTCAGATGGCAGACAACATGTTCCACATGGTGGTAGACAATGTGAAGATTTTGCCGGAAAATTCGTTCAATCGCGACATCCGCGTAATGCGCACGAACGAGATGCTTTTCAAGATTGAGGGCGCGGAAGTGATTTCGGTTGTAGAAGAAGGATACAGTGAGTACGATGCGGACGGCAACCTGAAGAAAAAGATCGCGGATGAGACAATTGATCCGGAGAAATATAAGGATGTGACCGATGCGCTTCTTGAGGGCGTGATCTATGAGCTGAAGCTTGAGGGTGGCGTGTATGCGTTCGTGATCGACGGAAACAATGGGCGCACGTATGAAATCAAGGTTGCAGGAAGCGGAGACAGCGAGTCCTGGAATCTGTTTTTGAATGTGTAGTATGAAGCGGGTTATTTTTCATATCGATGTGAACAGTGCGTATCTCTCGTGGGAGGCAGTAAGCAGGCTTGCCGCGGGAGATACTGTCGATTTAAGAGAGATTCCGTCCGCGGTCGGAGGCGATGTTGAGACGCGCCATGGCGTGATTCTTGCCAAGTCGATCCCGGCGAAAAAGTATGGCATCGTGACGGGGGAGCCGGTCGTGGATGCGCTGCGCAAATGCCCGGATCTGACGCTTGTGAAGCCGCATCATACAATGTATCGGGAGAAGTCCAAGGCGTTTATCGCTATCCTGCAACAGTATTCGGATACGATTGAGCAGTTCAGTGTGGATGAAGCATTTGTGGATATGACAGGAACCGAGCGGCTTTTTGGGACGCCGGTCGAGGCGGCGAACCGGATCAGAGAGCAGGTGTACCGCGAACAGGGATTTACGGTAAATGTCGGCGTATCGTCGAATAAACTTCTCGCGAAGATGGCGAGTGATTTTCAGAAACCGAACCGGGTACATACGCTTTTTCCGGAGGAGATCGAGGAGAAGATGTGGCCGCTTCCGGTGCGAGATCTGTTCTTTGTTGGAAAGGCGGCGGAGCGTCAGCTGAACCGGATCGGCATCCGCACAATAGGGGATCTGGCACACACGGATCAGCAGGTGCTCTCCAATGTGATGAAGAAGCATGGGGAAGTGTTGTGGCGCTATGCGAACGGAATGGATGATTCGCCGGTCGAGGTGGAGCCGGCGGATGCGAAGGGATACAGCAATTCAACGACGGTGTCTTTTGACATCACGGATGCCGCAGATGCGAAATCAGTGCTGCGTTCCTTGACGGAGAATGTGTGCAGAAGGCTCAGAAAAGACGGTGTACGTGCACGTACGATCACGGTGCAGATCCGCTACAATGACCTGACGCGGACATCGCATCAAAGTCCACTTCCTGCGGCTTCGAATATCACGAAGGAGATTGAGGATGCAGCCTGTCAGCTGTTTGACGAGATGTGGGACAAGACACCGCTCCGGCTTCTGGGTGTGGCTGCAACGAATATTACCAAAGGCGATGAGGGACGGCAGATGTCGCTTTTTGACACGACGGATTATGCGAAGCTGGAGAAACTGGATCAGGCTTTTGACTCGATCCGCACGAAATACGGAGCTGGAGCCATCAAGCGGGGAACGGATCTGGAAAAATGATACAAACGATCTGACCATGAGAAGTCATTTCATGAAGATCGGATGATGCAAGTATACATAATTGTGATTTGCACGAAAATAAAGATAGACAAGAGGATAAACAGACATGATAAAAGCAGTCATTTTTGATATGGACGGAACGTTGATCGACACAGAAAAATATTACCGCATTGCGTGGAAATACGCACTTGAATCGTTCGGATATCACCCGACGGAGGAGCAGCTTTTAATGTTCCGCTCGCTCGGACGCCCGTTTTCATCGGCATATCTGAAGAAGACGTTCGGGGAAGAATTAGAGTACGAGCAGGTGCGCAAGGTGCGGCAGGGACGATTCAATGAACTTGTAGAGACACAGGGGATTCAGTTGAAGTCGGGCGCGAAGGAGATTCTGACGTTTTTAAGAGAGAAGCATATCGTGACAGCGATCGCAACCTGCACTAATATCGAACGCGCAAACCAGTATTTAAAACAGATCGGTTTATATGATCTGCTGGATCGTGTAATCTCCGCATCCATGGTAGAGACAGGAAAACCGGCACCGGATATTTATTTGTATGCATGCAAGGAACTGGGGCTTAATCCTGCAAATTGCATGGCGGTGGAAGATTCGCCGAACGGCATTTGCAGTGCGCATGATGCGGGCTGTAACGTTGTAATGGTGCCGGATCAGTCGCCTGCGGACGATGAAATCCGAAAAGTTTTATATGGTTATGAGAACTCTTTATTTGATTTGAAAAAATATTTTGCAAGTTTTTAAAATAGTTCTTGCATTTTATACTTTCGTATGGTAAAACATTGATAAGCAAAAAAGCAAATGCGTTGAAGGAGACTCCGATTATCAGGCGTCGACAGGAATACAGCGTCACCGACTGAGAGCGTTGTTTGAAAGAGATGATCGTGGGAACACTACCGGAGCAGGCGGGTTGAACAGATTCAAAACTGGATCAAAAGTAGGTTCGTTCGTTCGCGCACGTTACGCGCAAGAGAGGGAAGATAAGTTGCTACTTATTTTTCAATGCGGGTGGTACCGCGGGATTATTTAGAATTTCGCCCCGGAGCAGTAAAATGCTCCGGGGTATTTTTGTTTGGTCAATTTCAGAATGTCATTTTCACGCACGCAAGATCATGATGGATAATTTCGGGGAAGTAAGAGACTTCCGGAAAGTATGGAACATCCGGTGATTTTGGAGTGAAAGACAGAAAGCTGAAGTAATGGACAAAGTATTCATATCCCGTCCCGCACCAACAATCCCCACAATTGGGAAGAGAAGGAGCGTACAACAATGGAATATCTTACAGGAGTAACCAAGAAAGAAGCACTGGAAATCAGCGAGATCCTTGCAGGAGATTATGAGGGCAAGACGATCAAGGTTCGTGGCGCGATCCATACGATCAGAGATATGGGCGAGGTTGCGTTCATCGTCCTCAGAAAGCGTGAAGGTTTAGTCCAGTGTGTCTATGAAGAAGGCAAATCCAAATTCGCACTCAGCGATCTCAAGGAAGCCGACACCGTTGAGGTGGAGGGAACCTACAAGAGCGACGAGCGTGCACCGCATGGATTTGAACTTCGTCTCGATCAGGTCAAAGTCTTTTCTGAACCGGCAGAGGCAATGCCGCTTCAGATATCCAAGTACAAGTTAAATACTTCACTGGAAGCAAAACTGAATAATCGTGCCGTATCGCTGCGCAACGTAAGGGAGCGTGCTGTATTCCGCATTCAGGAAGGCATCACAAGAGGGTTCCGCGATTTTTTGTACAGTCAGGGATTCACTGAGATCCACACACCGAAGCTCGGCGCCAAGAGTGCAGAGGGTGGTGCAAACTTATTTAAGCTTGAGTATTTCCACCGTCCGGCAATCTTACAGCAGAGCCCGCAGTTCTACAAGCAGATGATGGTTGGCGTATTTGATCGCGTTTTTGAGACGGCACCGGTCTTTCGAGCTGAGAAGCACAACACGAAACGCCACTTAAATGAGTACACGAGTCTGGATTTTGAGATGGGCTATATTGACGGATTTGAGGACATTATGGCGATGGAAACCGGATTCCTGCAGTACACAATGAAGCTTCTTGCGAGCAGCTACGCAGAAGAGTTGAAGATCCTTGGAATCACACTTCCGAAGGTTGATAAGATTCCTCGTGTCCGCTTTGATGAGGCCAAAAAGCGTGTCGCTGAGAAATACGACAGACAGTTCCGCAATCCGTTTGACCTTGAGCCGGAGGAGGAGTATCTGATCGGTCAGTATTTTAAGGAAGAGTATGACAGTGACTTCGTATTCGTTACCCATTATCCATCTAAGAAGCGTCCGTTCTATGCGATGGACGATCCGGAGGATGAGACATATACATTAAGCTTTGATCTCCTGTTCCACGGACTTGAGATTACAACAGGCGGTCAGCGAATCCATGATTACAACAAACTGATGGAGAAGATCAATAAGCGAGGCATGGAGACGGAAGGTATGGAAAGCTACCTGTCCGCATTCAAGCACGGTATGCCGCCACATGGAGGTCTGGGAATCGGTCTTGAGCGTCTGACGATGCAGATCATCGGGGAGGACAATGTCAGAGAAGCAACACTTTTCCCGAGAGATTTAAGCAGACTTGAGCCATAGAAAAGGAGGAAAACATCGTGAATCATATCGGAACGATCGAACTTGCAACGGAACGTCTGACATTGAGACGTTTTACGATAGAAGATGCGGAAAGCATGTATTACAATTGGGCCTCGGAGGATGAAGTCACCCGTTTCCTGACCTGGCCGACACACAAGTCGGTGGAGAACAGCGAGATGATCATTGATCAGTGGATCAAAGCATATAGCGACAAGAAAACTTACCAGTGGGCCATCGAACTGAACGACTTAGAGCAGCCGATCGGAAGCATCAGTGCTGTCAAAGTGGATGATGAGATCGATGCGGTGGAAATTGGTTACTGCATCGGAACCAAATACTGGAACAAAGGGTACGTAACGGAAGCACTGACAGAAGTTATTCGATTCTTTATGAACGAAGTTGGAGCGAGCCGTGTGTGTGCAAGACATGATGTGGCAAATCCAAATTCCGGTAAAGTGATGGCAGCCTGCGGCATGGATTACGAGGGAACCCTTCGCCATGCAGACAAAAACAACAGCGGAATCTGTGACGTGGCAGTCTACGCCAAAGTCAAGAGTGCGGCAGTGCTTGAGGACGAGGAAGCAGAAGAGGTAACAACCGGAGGTGCAACCGTAACAAAGGTTGTCGGTGAGGACGGCATCGCAAGAAACGTGATCTCCGATGAGACGATGGAGTATGTCGGAATCCTTGCCAAGCTGGAATTAAGCCCGGAGGAATCCGAAGCTGCCAAGAAAGATATGGAAGAAATGCTCGATTATATTGATCAGCTGAACGAACTCGATACAACCGGAATCGAACCGATGTCGCACGTATTCCCGGTCAACAACGTATTCAGAGAGGACGTTGTGACGAACGGAGACGGAAGCGAAGATGCACTTAAGAATGCGCCGGTCGTCAAGGACGGTGGATTTAAGGTACCGAAGACGATAGGGGATTAACGGGAGGAAGTAAAATGAGTTTAATGAGTCTGACAGCTGTCGAGCTGGGAAAAAAGATTAAAGATAAAGAAGTCACCGTTGTCGAAGCTACCCGCGCTGCTCTTGATGCGATCAAGGCGAAGGAGGACAAAGTGCACAGTTTCGTGACGGTCGATGAAGAGGGCGCCTTAAAACGTGCCGAAGAAGTACAGAAGCTGATTGATGCGGGAAAGCTGAGCGGACCGCTTGCCGGTGTGCCGGTAGCCATCAAGGACAACATGTGTACGGAAGGTCTTCTTACCACATGTTCTTCTAAGATCCTGTACAATTTTAAGCCGACCTATACTGCGGAAGCTGTAAAACGCTTAGAGGATGCAGGTGCGGTCATTGTCGGAAAAACGAATATGGATGAGTTCGCGATGGGAAGTACGACTGAGACATCCGCATATGGCGAGACGAAGAATCCTTGGAATGAGGAGCATGTACCGGGAGGATCTTCCGGTGGATCGTGTGCAGCAGTGGCTGCGGAAGAATGTTCCTACGCTTTGGGCTCCGACACCGGCGGATCCATCCGTCAGCCAAGTTCCTTCTGCGGTGTAACCGGAATTAAGCCAACGTATGGAACCGTATCCCGTTACGGACTGATCGCATACGGTTCTTCGCTCGATCAGATTGGACCGGTTGCCAAGGATGTGACCGATTGTGCAACCATCCTTGAGACGATCGCTTCGCATGATACGAAGGATTCGACATCTGTTGCCCGCGATGATCTCAAATTCACTGAGGCACTTGTGGACGATGTCAAAGGCATGAAGATCGGTATCCCGAAGGATTACATCGGAGAAGGCCTTGATCCGGAAGTGAAGGATGCAATCCTTGCTGCGGCAAAGGCGCTTGAGGCAAAAGGCGCTATCGTCGAGGAATTCGACCTTGGACTTGTGAAATATGCAATTCCTGCATATTACGTGATCGCGTGTGCGGAGGCTAGTTCGAACCTGGCGCGTTTTGACGGCGTCAAATACGGCTACCGTACCAGGGAGTATGAAGGACTCCACAATATGTATAAGAAGTCGCGTTCGGAAGGCTTCGGACCGGAGGTCAAGCGCAGAATCATGCTTGGTTCCTTCGTATTAAGTTCCGGATATTACGATGCCTACTATCTGAAAGCGCTCCGCGTAAAGGCATTAATTAAGAAAGCATTCGATGAGGCTTTTGCCAGATATGATGTCATCTTAGGACCGGCGGCTCCGACCACAGCACCGAAGCTTGGTGAGAGTTTGAGCAATCCGATCCAGATGTATCTTGGCGATATCTATACGATCTCTGTCAACCTTGCAGGACTTCCGGGAATTTCCCTTCCATGTGGAACGGATTCCAGGGGACTGCCGATCGGATTACAGTTGATCGGAGACTGTTTTAAGGAAAAGAATATCATTCGCGCTGCATATAGTTTCGAGCAGACGAGAGGCTACAAGCATAGCCCATTGTCGGACGAGGCTGGAACCATCAGCAGCGTCGGTGCATTAAAATAGGAAGGAGGAGAAGAGATGAGTAAGAATTATGAAACCGTCATTGGACTGGAGGTCCATGTAGAATTAGCAACGAAAACGAAGATCTTCTGCTCCTGCTCAACCGAGTTTGGAGGAGCACCGAACAGCCATACCTGTCCGGTATGTACCGGCCAGCCAGGTTCCCTTCCGGTCTTGAACAAGCAGGTAGTTGAGTATGCTGTTGCAGTGGGACTTGCAACGAACTGCCAGATCACACAGTACAGCAAGTTTGACCGCAAGAATTACTTCTATCCGGATAACCCACAGAATTATCAGATTTCGCAGCTGTATCTGCCAATCTGCCGCAACGGAAGCGTAGAGATCGAGACGGACTCCGGCAAAAAGCAGGTGCGCATCCACGAGATCCATATGGAGGAGGATGCCGGCAAACTCGTACATGATGAGTGGGAAGATGTCTCTATCGTAGACTTTAACCGTTCTGGTGTGCCGCTGATCGAGATCGTATCCGAGCCGGACATGCGCTCTGCAGAGGAAGTAATCGCTTACCTAGAGAAGCTTCGCCAGACGATCCAATATCTCGGAGCATCCGACTGCAAGTTAAACGAAGGTTCCATGCGTGCCGACGTCAATATCTCTGTACGAGAGGTCGGTTCACCGAAGTTTGGAACCCGTACCGAGATGAAGAACTTAAACTCCTTTAAGGCAATCATGCATGCCATCGAAGGCGAGCGTGAGCGTCAGATCGAACTTCTTGAGATGGGGCGAAGCGTTGTGCAGGAAACTCGTCGTTGGGATGATAACAAAGAATCCTCTCATGCAATGCGTTCCAAGGAAGATGCACAGGATTACCGCTATTTCCCGGAACCGGATCTTGTACCGCTTGTGATCTCCGACGAGTGGATTGCCAAGATTAAGGCACGCCAGCCGGAACTCCGTGATCAGAAGCTCCTTCGATATAAGAAGGAATACGATATCCCGGACTATGATGCACAGATTATTACCGCATCTAAGCATATGGCGGATATCTTTGAGGCAACAACAAAGATCTGCGGAAAGCCGAAAAAAGTATCCAACTGGTTGATGGTTGAGACGATGCGCCTGTTAAAGGATCGTGAGATGGAGCCGGAAGATATCGGATTTTCTCCGGTCAATCTGGCAAGCCTGATCGAGCTGGTCGATGCCGGTACGATCAACAGCAGCGTCGCAAAGGATGTATTTGAAGTCATCTTTGATAAGGATATCGATCCGAAGCAGTATGTTGAAGAAAAGGGACTGAAGAGCATGAATGATGAGGGTGCGCTTCGCGCGACCATTGGGCAGATCATCGCTGACAATCCGCAGTCTGTAGAGGATTATCACAATGGCAAAGAGAAAGCGATCGGATTCCTTGTCGGACAGACGATGAAGGCGACCAAGGGCAAAGCCAACCCGGGTATGGTCAACAAACTTCTCAAAGAACTCTTATAACATTATATGCCGCAGCCACAATTCCAAGTGACTGCGGTTTTCATTTTTCTTTTCCGGCGATTATGTAATATTTGGAACTGTTTTGTATTTCGTCCCCGCCACCGTATTTTTCTTGCGGTTTTAGACAGAATCGCTGAATTTCCCAGTCCTTTTCTTTTCCCTTAATTTTTGTGTACGACAACGTTTGAACGATTCCATGGCGATGTCCGCCGGACACAGATGCTACGGACGCAGTCTGTGTCTCGGCGAACACTCGCCTACGGAATTGTCCAAACTTTGGCGGACATAAATCATAGAAAAAGGGAAAAGGAAAGAACGGAAAATTCGTGATTCTGGATAACTAGCAAGAAAAATACGGTGGCGGGGACGAAATATCATATAGGACCGAATATTACAAAAAAATTTATAAAAGAAAAATGAAAACTCCGCAGGAAACTTGTCATTGTGGGCGGCATCCGTTATACTGTTAAGTTGAGATAGAAGGTGACTGTGAGGGAATGGAGCAGTCGCGACGGAAGAGTGAAAAGGAGACGGACAATGTCTGAAGATCAGAATAAAAATACAGTAGATGATACAAACAAGACGAACGAATACGAGGATATCTGCTACATCTGCCGCAGACCGGAGAGTGTTGCGGGCAAGATGATCCATATCCAGCAGGGAATCTGCATCTGCAACGATTGTATGCAGAAGACGTTCGATACGATGAACACCGGTGGATTCAACATGGGTGACATCATGAATATGAATATGGGAAAGATGCCGAATATCAGCATGATCAATCTGGCGGATCTGCAGGGAGGTATTCCACAGTCACAGAAGATCAAGAAAAAGAAACCGAAGGAAAAGAAAGAAGAGGCGGTACTTGATATCCATTCGATTCCGGCACCGCACAAGATCAAGGCAAGCCTTGATGAGTACGTGGTCGGACAGGAACATGCGAAGAAAGTGATGTCGGTTGCCGTGTACAACCATTACAAGCGTGTGATGTCCGATGATCAGGATGGCGTGGAGATCGAGAAGTCCAATATGCTTATGATCGGACCGACCGGTTCCGGTAAGACGTATCTGGTTAAGACGCTGGCGCGTCTTCTTGATGTGCCGCTTGCCATCACCGATGCAACTTCACTGACAGAGGCCGGTTATATCGGTGACGATATCGAGAGCGTAGTCAGCAAGCTTCTTGCTGCGGCAGACAATGACGTGGAGCGTGCGGAGCATGGCATCATCTTTATCGATGAGATCGACAAGATTGCCAAGAAACGCAATACGAATCAGAGAGACGTCAGCGGTGAGTCCGTGCAGCAGGGAATGTTAAAGCTCCTTGAGGGCGCAGAGATCGAGGTGCCGGTCGGAGCGAGCAGCAAGAATGCGATGGTTCCGATGACAACGGTGGATACGAAGAACATCCTCTTTATCTGTGGTGGCGCTTTTCCAGAACTGGAAGAGATTATTAAGGAGCGCTTAAATAAGGAAGCTTCGATCGGATTCCGTGCGGATTTAAAGGATAAATACGATAATGATGAGAATCTTCTGACCCAGGTGACGGTTGAGGATGTAAGAAAATTCGGTATGATTCCGGAGTTCTTAGGACGACTTCCGATCCTGTTCTCACTTGAGGCTTTGACGGAGGATATGCTGGTCAAGATCTTACAGGAGCCGAAGAATGCGATCATCAAGCAGTATAAGAAGCTGCTTGCGATGGATGAAGTGGATCTGGTCTTTGATGAGGGTGCGCTTCGTGCGATCGCGAAGAAGGCGAAGGAGAAGAAAGTCGGCGCGCGTGCGCTTCGTGCGATCATCGAGGAATTTATGTTAGACATCATGTATGAGATCCCGAAGGATGACAATATCGGACGCGTGACGATCACGGAAGAATATGTGGAGAAGAAGGGCGGCCCACTGATTGAGATGAGAGGACTTGCTGCAATTCCGGAGCATACAGAAGGTTAATATAGAGGGATTGTGTGAAGTGCACCGCAGATAGGGCCATGCTTCAAAGAAGCATCGCAAAGCGTGCAGAGGAGGATTTCATGAAAATTGTGCATTGCGCAGATCTGCATCTGGATTCAAAGATGACAGCGAATCTGACGAAGGAGCAGGCGAGGGAGCGCAAAAAGGAAATATTAAGAACGTTTACAAGAATGGTGGAATATGCCGCGAGAAACGATGTGCGCGCAATCCTGATCGCGGGCGATCTCTTTGACACGAGAAATGTGTCTGCCATGGCGCGCAACACCGTGCGCGATATGATCTGTACGCATCCGGAAATCGATTTCCTATATGTAAGAGGCAATCATGACAGTGACAATTTTCTGTCGAAGATGGAGGAGATTCCGGAGAACCTTCTGCTTTTTGGCGAGGAGTGGACGGCGTACCGCTACGGAAATGTGGTGATCACCGGAATGGAATTAAACGAAAGAAATCAGGTGACGGCATACAATTCACTTGTGCTGGGACATGATGATTACAATATCGTGACACTGCACGGTCAGCTCGGCAATTACCGGAGCAGGGAGCAGGCGGAGAATATCAGCCTGAATGATCTAAAGAATAAGAATATCGATTATCTGGCTTTGGGACATGTGCACGGTTTTGTGCAGGAAGCACTGGATAACCGGGGAATCTATTGCTATCCGGGCTGTCTGGAGGGACGCGGATTTGACGAGTGTGGGGAAAAAGGCTTTGTTCTGCTTGATATCGATGAGCAGCAGCATCGTGCAACCACGACATTCGTGCCGATCGCGGCGAGAACTTTATACACACTTGAAGTCGATGTTACCGGAGCGATGACCACACAGGAAGTGGCAGGACGTATGGAGCAGGCAATCGCAGAGACTTCCTATCCGTCGGGAAGCATGGTGAAATTTGTGCTGACCGGTGATGTGGAGGTGGACAGCGAATTCAACTGTGAATATCTGCAGGATCTGTTCACAGATTATTTCTATTTTGAGAAGGTGTATGATCACACACATCTTCGCGTGGATTACAGTGATTACGAGAAGGATGCTTCGCTCAAAGGCGAGTTTATCCGCATGGTGCTCGGATCCGATCTGAGTGAGGAAGAGAAGACGCAGGTGATCCGCTGCGGAATTATGGCTTTGTCCGGGGAGGAGATCTAAGATGAAATTATTATCCTGTCATATCGATAATTTTGGTAAACTCTCCGATCTGTCCATCGATTTTACGGATGGAGTGAACCTCTTCCATGAGCCGAATGCGTGGGGCAAAAGCACACTGGCTGCGTTTCTTCGCGTGATGTTCTATGGATTTGACTCGAAGAAAGAATCCGGTTCCTTTGACAAGGAGCGCGTTGTATACCGCCCTTGGCAGGGAGGCACATTTGGCGGAGAACTGGACTTTGTCTACAAGGATAAGGCGTATCGCATCAGCCGTACATTCGGCAAGACCGAGAAGACGGATGCGTATCATCTGTATGATCTGTCGACGAATCTGGAGTGTCACGATTTCTCTTCGGAGATCGGAAGCGAGATCTTCGGACTCGACAGTGCATCGTTCAAGCGAAGCGCTTTTATTGCGCAGAATGACTGCGAGAGCGGTTCGACCGATGCAATCAATGCAAAGCTTGGCAATCTGGCAGAGAATACAAATGATATTAACAATTTTGACAGCGCCACGAAGCGGATTCACGACCGCATGAATAAACTGTCGCCGGATCGTGCGACCGGTTCCATGAAAAAGCGTAAGAATACGATCACACTTCTTACGGAGGAATTACGGAGTTTTGATGCGGCGGAGTCAGCGGCACAGGAACTTACGGAGAAGCTTGCGGACAAGCAGGCGCAGAGAAAGGAACTTTCCGATATCCGCAGCCAGTATGCCAAGGCGCTTCAGGTTGCCAGCGAGGAGAACCGAAGAGAGAACTTAAAGCAGAATTACAAGCTTATCTGTGACGAGGTGGAGCAGAGCAAGGCACATGCTGCGCAGTATAAGGATGTATTTCCGGAGCGTGTGCCGGAGGATGAGGAATTCGCACAGAAAAATCAGGATGTACAGATGATGGGCGTTCTCAAGACAACGCTGTACAACCTTGGACTGACCGACGAGGAGAAGACGCAGTATGCGAAGCTGACCGATATGTTTGCGGATGGATGCCCGGATGAGGCGCAGATCCGTGATATGGATCAGCAGCTGGAGAAGCTTGCCAAGCTGCGCGAACAGAGAAGTCAGCTTGAGACAAAGATTTCTTATTTTGAAGCGATGGCGATGAAGCGGGAGGAACCGACGGTTCCGGCAAAGAAGCGCATTGCAATGATCGCACCGGCAGTGTTACTTATCGTTGCAGGTATTGCGGCAGCTGTGGTTGGATTTGTGCTGCCGGATGTACAGAAATATTCGCTTGTATTTGCAGGCGCAGGAGCCGGTGCAGTGTTGATCGGAATCTTTCTGCTTGCGATGCGTAAGGCTTTGGCAGACCGTGACGTGCGGCGTGCGAAGGAACTGCTTCTGCAGTTTCAGGAGGAAGAGCGGAAGCTCCGTGAACCGGTGGAGGAGATCCAGAAGACGATGGATGAGGCATCCGGTGAGGCGGAACGCATCGAGCAGAGGGCAGAGAAATTCTTTGAAAATTATCATGTCACCTACGATGCGAGAGATGCACGTTCCTCGCTCTATGAACTGAAAAATCAGCTTCATGAGTATGAGCGGTTAAAGACACGTGCCGCCAAAAGTGATGCGGCGAGAGAAGAGTGTGATCATATCCGTGAAGAACTGCTTGCATTCGGACAGTCGACCAGTGTGGATTTTGGCGAAGATATTGCGGCAGGCTTGAGCCAGCTGCAGATGAAAGCCACCGAATATCGCATTGCGCAGAAAGCATATGAGCAGGCTTGCCAGAAGAAGGCGCAATTCGAGCAGGAGCATCCGATGGAAGAGATCAATGCAATTGAACGGTGTCCGTATACATTGGATGAACTCAACATGATGATCCGCGACGTGGATGACCGGATCGAGGATGTCCGCGATGCGATCGAGCAGTATACGCATCAGCTGGAGGATATGCAGGAGCAGCTGGATGCCCGAGACGAGAAGCAGGAGCAGCTGGAAATCTGTAAGCGCGACCAGGAACTGGAGGCACAGACGTATCATACGCTGCAGCTGACACAGGAATTCTTACAGACAGCGAAGGAGCAGTTCTCGGCACGTTATCTTGGACCGATCGAGAACGGATTCGGCAAATATTATGAACTTTTGACCAATGATGAGAGCGGCAACTGGATGGTCAATGCGAATATCGATGTGCAGGTCAAGGAACAGGGAGAACTTCGTGAGACAAAGTGGTTGTCCGCCGGTTATCAGGATCTGCTCGGTATCTGTATGCGACTGGCTTTGGTCGATGCGATGTATCCGGAGGAGAAGCCGTTTCTTGTGCTCGATGATCCGTTTGTCAATCTGGATGAGGAGAAGGTACAGCATGGAAATGAACTTCTGCAGAAGATTTCCGGGGAATACCAGATTCTGTACTTTACCTGTCATTCAAGCCGAATGTCGGGTAATTAGGAATTGAAATAAAGTGGTTTGGAAAATCACAGTTCGAAAAAGTCCGGAATCGTTATGGATATTCCGGAAAATCGAGTCATAGAATAGTCAAAAAGAGATTCTATGAACTGTGATGCTTTCATTAAATCTAACGATACCTACGATGTGATCATTCCGAGGGAGGCACTTGAACGTTATCCATCGGATCCTGTCTGCGTGCAGCGCATCAGTAGCAATCTGGATATTCATTATTATGAGCGGGGCAGTGTGCCGCCGCTATCCATACAGACTTATACTTATACCGCAATCCCCAAGTGCTTCGGACTGCTTGATACCGCAGCACTTGAGGCGAGCGGTATTCTGCAGCTGCAGAATCAACCTGCCCTGTCCCTTTTCGGACAGGGCGTTCTTGTCGGGTTCATCGACACTGGAATCTCCTATACGAATGCGTGCTTTAAGGACAGCGCAGGAACAACGAGAATACGTGCAATCTGGGATCAGACGGCGACACCGGATGCAGAGGATAATGAAAATGTGTCAAGTTCTGATGGCGGGCAGGATCGAAATGGCGCGGAGCAAAGCCTGATCGGAAAAAAAAGACTTCCCCCACAGGAATTTGCATATGGTGTCGAATACACGAAGGAAGATATCGATGAAGCACTTGCTGCAGATGATCCGTATGCAATTGTTCCACAGAGGGATGAGAACGGACACGGAACACTGCTTGCAAGCATTGCCTGTGGCAGTGAGGATCCAGTCGCTAATTTTATCGGTGCGGCACCAAGATGCGATATTGTGATGGTGAAAGTCAAGGAAGCGAAGCCTTATCTGCGGGAGTTCTATTACATTCCGCAGAATATTCCGGCGTATCAGGAAAATGATATTATGGCGGCGGTTGCCTATCTGGAGCAGAAGGCAAGGCAGCTTGGCGAGCCTCTCATCATCTGTCTTGGAATGGGGACGAACAACGGAAGTCATTCGGGCGGAAGTGAACTAGAAGTGTACTTGAATGAGATTGGCGCCTTGTACCGTAGGTGTGTGGTGATCGCGTCCGGAAACGAGGCGAATGCAAGACATCATTTTCATGGAATGAGTAATGTGACGCTTGAACCGGATGGAAATACTGTAGGCAATGCATTGTCATCCGATCCGGTTGAGGTGGAGATCAATGTGGAAAACGACATGCCGGGATTCTATCTGGAATTGTGGGCGGCGGCTCCGGAGGTGTTTGCTTTGTCGGTTACGTCGCCTTCGGGGCGGAGACGGCCACAGATCGCTACCAGAATCAGTGCGCATCAGGAATATGAATTTGTGCTGGAAGGAACGCGTGTGGAGATCGATTACCGGTCAGTTGGAAGAACGAGAGGCGATCAGCTTGTGTTTGTTCGCTTTGACCGGGCGGCAAGGGGAATCTGGACACTGTCGGTGTATCCGGATACGACGATTACCGGCGATTTCAATATCTGGCTTCCAATGAAAGGGATGCTTCCGTCGGAGGTATTCTTTCTGAAGCCCAATCCGGACATTACGCTGACGAGTCCGTCGAGTGCACAGATTCCGGTCACGGTTGGCGGATATCAGGTGTCGGATAAGGGACTGTACATTGATTCGGGGAGAGGATTTACGGTAAGCTCTGTGATCAAGCCGGATTTTGTTGCGCCGGCAGTCAACGTACAGGGGGGCGGCGTGCGTGATAATTATGTGACAGCGAGCGGAACAAGTGTTGCGGCAGCGGTGACAGCAGGCGCGTGTGCGCAGATCATGGAGTGGGGCATTTACAGGCAGGAGAATCTGGCGCTCAATTCGGTGGAAATCGGAAATCTATTGATCCACGGGTGTGACAGAAGCAGGGATCTCGTGTATCCGAATACCGCGTGGGGATACGGAAGGCTGGATGCGTATCAGGCAATTTTAGCACTATAATGAGAAAGTCGACGCAATGATTGGGGGGAGGATAAATTGTGAGTAGGAATAGTGTCATGAAAAAATATATGGAAAGATGGGTTATGTCTGGGGATCAATGTGCCGATAAAAAATATAACAGAATCACTATGCCTGCGTCGGAGACGCGGCAATTGCAAATAGACTGATGTTTAAATTATCAAGGAGGATATACTATGAGTGCAATCGGTCAGGTAGATGCTGGAATTAACACAGCATACGACACATCAACAAAGAAAACATCCCAGACAAAGACGTCTTACGGCAACACGGTCGGTGATCCGCAGCTTTCCGATAAGGCGGCAAAGTATTACGAACAATTGAAAAAGAAATATTCAGACATGGACTTCGTGCTTGTCAGCAACGATGAGGTGGACGGAGCCGAGCAGAAGGCTGCAAAATATGCCAATTCGAACCGCACACTTGTCCTGATTGATGCAGACAAGATTGAGAAGATGGCAGAGGATGAGGATTACCGCAAGAAATACGAGGATATCATCGGTAATGCCAATTCGCAGCTGGATCAGATGAAACAGAGCCTCGGAAGCATGATTGGCAATGTGAAGACATTCGGTATCAAAGTCGATGACGGCGGGAATACTTCTTTCTTCGCAGTGGTTGATAAGTCATTGAGTGCGCAGAAGGAGCGTATTGCAAAGAAGGCGGAGCAGAAAACGCAGCAGAAGAAGGCAGATGCTGCAAAGGCGGCCAAGAAGAAGGCGGAGACGAAGCGTAAGGAGAAAACGCAGGATAAGAAGAGTGAAAAGATATCGGAGTCGGACGACGTTGAAACAATTGAAGCTTCGTCTATCGAAGATCTGATGAAGAAACTGACCGACCGCACAATGGCTTCTCTGAGTGATCAGGCGCGCACACAGCAGGAGATGCAGCTTGGAACCCAGGTGGATTTCCGTTTGTAGAAAAGGGCTTTTTCCTGGAAAAATGGATTGCAGGCTCGCGATAGAAAAATTATAATAGAATAAATGTAACGAATGAGGGGCAAAATGGATTTGTCCCTCATATTATATATGCCGATATGGAATGAGGTGGAGAAGAAGGAGGAGAAAGAAACATGTCAAATATTATGGACTATCTGGTGTGGAGAGGTGATCTTGACTGGAATGCATCTGCATTCAATGAAGTAGATAATGTTATTTTGTCAGAATTGGTTTATGTGGATTTCTCCGATATTGTACCGGGAATCGGTGGAGAGAGTATCTCGCTTGCAGAGGCGAATGAACGCTTCTTTGCGCAGCACACGGAGGAAGAGATCAATGCGCGTGTTTCCAGCACGAAGATGGCGGCTTTCATGATGCGCGAGATGGCGGAGACGAAGCGGTACAAGGACATCCGGTTGGCAAATTATATTAACGATATCCGTTTCGATGAACAGTCCCAGTTCTGTGCGATGACCGTAGAACTGGGAGACGGATTCTGCAACGTTGTGTACAGTGGAACGGATTCCACGATCGTCGGCTGGAAGGAAGATTTTAATATGAGTTTTCTTACGGCAACTCCGGGGCAGGAGGAGTCGGTGCAGTATCTGCAGAAGGTTGCGAAGCAGACAAAGCTTCCACTTCGGCTGATGGGACACTCCAAGGGTGGAAATCTGGCTGTTTACGCAGCGGTCAATAGCGAAAGAAAGCTGCAGGATCGTATCGACATCATATACAGCAACGATGGACCGGGTTTCAACGACTCCATGATCGATCCGGGGATGTACCGTAATCTGACGGACCGCATCCGTTCCATTGTGCCGGAATCTTCGATTGTCGGTATGCTTTTTGAACATGAGGAAGAGTACGAGGTTGTAAAAAGCAGCGGAAGTGGAGCCGGGCAACACGATGTCATGAGCTGGGAGGTACGAGGAACAACACTTGTGCATTTGAATCATGTGGATGGCAAGTCTGTGCTTGTGGATAAAGCATTAAAATCCTGGATCGGTGAGATGGATGAGAAGCAGCGGGAAGTGTTTGTTGATACGCTTTTTGGCATATTGGATGAGGCGGATATCCGGACCGTGGATGACCTTGCCAACATGAATTACACCAAGTTCATGGAACTGATGAAGGCGAAGTCATCGCTTGACAAAGAGACACAGGATACGATGCGCGATACGTTTTTGAAACTTGTGCAGAAAAGCGCCCAAACGGTTGCAGAACACCTTTTGAATAAGTAGAGAATATAAAAATTTTATGAAAAGCTTTTTTTTGCACTCCAAGTAGGATATAATTAAGCCTACATAATGAATGGAGTGTGAAGCATGGCAGAAAAGAATCTTTTAGCAAATTACGCAGCAGAAAAACGGATGATGTGTATCGAGAATGACACCATTTCAGACAGCCTGTTTCAGGAATACGGTGTCAACCGTGGCTTACGAGATGTCAATGGTAAGGGTGTCTTAACGGGATTGACACGCATTTCCAAGATTGTTTCATTCAAGGAAGATGAGACGGGTAAGACAGTTCCGTGTGACGGTGAACTGTGGTACCGCGGATACAATGTTAAGACGCTGATCGGATCCATCGGCAAAGGCGAATTCGGATTCGAGAAGGCCGCATATCTTCTGATATTCGGCAGTATGCCAAGTGAGCAGGAGCTTGCAGAGTTCAGCAAGGTACTTGGGGAGAGTCGTACACTTCCGACTAATTTTACGAGAGACGTTATTATGAAGGCGCCTTCCAAGGATATTATGAATTCCATGACGAGAAGTATCCTGACGTTGGCGGCTTACGATAAGATGACTTCTGTTGGCACGATCGAGAATAATATCCGCCAGTGTATGCAGCTGGTAGCGAATTTCCCGATGCTTGCAGTATATGGTTATCACGCGTATAATCATTACGAGAACGATTCGAGCATGTATATTCACAGACCGGATCCGAAGCTTTCGACAGCGGAGAATTTCCTCCGTATGCTCCGTCCGGATATGAAATATACGCAGCTTGAGGCGCAGGTACTCGATGTGGCGCTCATGTTACATATGGAGCATGGAGGCGGTAACAACAGTACTTTTACAACAAGAGTTGTTACATCCGCAGGAACCGATACCTACTCTGCGATCGCAGCGGCAATGTCATCACTCAAGGGACCGAAGCACGGTGGTGCGAATATCAAGGTTATGGAGATGATGAATGATATCAGAGAACATGTTCATGACTGGGCAGACCGCGACGAGGTGGAAGCATATCTGACAAGAATGCTTGACGGAGAAGTATTTGATCATAAGGGACTGATTTACGGAATGGGACATGCTGTCTATTCGCTGTCCGATCCTCGTGAGTGTATCTTTAAATCTTATGTCGAGCATCTGGCTGTGGCGAAGAATCGTCAGGAAGACATGATGCTTTACAAGACGATCGAGGAGCTGGCGGGCGAATTGATCGCAAAGAAGCGCCATATCTTCAAGGGCGTCAGCCCGAATGTCGACTTTTACAGTGGATTTGTATACGAGATGCTCGGAATTCCGATGGAGCTCTATACTCCGCTTTTTGCAATCGCAAGAATTGCCGGATGGAGTGCACATCGTCTGGAAGAGATCGTCGGCATGAACAAAATTATACGTCCTGCATACAAGAGTGTTATGGAAGAAATCGAGTAACTCTTACAAGGAAATACATAGTTTATATATGACCTCAGCAGGATTTACCTGCTGAGGCTTTTGATATATTTTCATGCCGGCAGATCCGGCACATACTTAGGTGAGGAGGAAATCTGAAAATGGAAAAAGTTGAGATGAAACAGGTGGAAGGCGGCGTATGTGCTGCCAGGGGATTTTCAGCCAACGGATTAAACTGTGGACTGAATCCTGATAAGAATAAGAATGACCTCGCGCTCATTTATTCGGAGCGTGACTGTAAGGCGGCAGCCGTATATACGACCAATAAGGTCAAAGGCGCGCCAATCCTTGTGACTAAGAAGAATCTGGCAGCAAGCGGCAATATTGCACGTGCCGTGATCGCGAACAGTAAGAATGCGAATACCTGCAATGCAGATGGCGAAGAGAAAGCCGCCCGTATGTGTGAACTGGCAGCGAAGGAACTTGGAATTAACGCCAACGAAGTGATCGTTGCATCGACTGGTGTCATCGGACAGATTTTGCCGATCGAGCCGATCGAAAGCCACATTACGGAACTTGCGAAAGGTCTTGCACCGGAGAATCACGGTAAGGCAGCAAATGCAATCATGACCACGGACACAATTAGGAAGGAAGTTGCCGTAACATTTAAGATTGGCGGTAAGAAGTGTACGGTTGGTGGTATGGCCAAGGGAAGCGGAATGATCCACCCGAATATGGCAACGACATTGAACTTCGTAACATCCGACGTGGCAATCTCCGCAGAACTGATCCAGAAGGCATTGTCTGATATCGTAAAAGTTACCTACAACTGCCTGAGCATTGATGGCGATACATCCACCAACGATATGGTATGTATTCTTGCCAATGGTATGGCGGAGAATGCAGAGATTACAACGGAGAATGATGATTATGAGATTTTCCGTCAGGCACTCTATCAGGTGCTGATGTCACTGACGAAGATGCTTGCAAAGGATGGCGAGGGAGCCAGCAAGATGATCGAGTGTACCTGTGCCGGAGCTCCGGATCAGGATACCGCAATCATCGTTGCCAAAAGCGTAATCCGTTCCCCGCTGTTTAAATGCGCGATGTTCGGCGAAGATGCAAACTGGGGAAGAATCCTCTGCGCAATCGGATATGCCGAGGCTGATTTTGACATTGACAAGGTCGCAGTTGACATCGCATCGGCAAAGGGAACGATCGCTGTATGCAGAAACGGTGCAGGCGTGGAATTCTCGGAGGATGAGGCAAAGGTTGTCCTTGGAGAGGATGAGATTTATATTAATATTGACCTGGGTCAGGGAGACGCAAGTGCGAAAGCGTGGGGATGTGACCTGACTTATGATTATGTAAAGATTAACGGAGACTATCGATCATGAGCAAGAATATAGGGTTCATCGGCTGTGGCAACATGGGAACTGCGATGATGCAGGGAATCATCGATTCCGGCAAATGCAGCCCACAGGAGATTATGATCTCCTGCCGTACACAGGCAACATTGGATGCAAAGAAGGAACAGTTCGGGGTACAGATTACAACGGACAACCGTAGGGTAGCGGAATTTGCAGATATTTTATTTGTGGCAGTTAAACCACAGTTTTATGAGGAAGTTTTGACGGAAGTAAAGGATGCATTAAAAAAGGATGTGATCCTGATTTCCATTGCACCGGGCAAGACACTGCAGTGGTTTGCAGATCTGCTCGGCAGCGAAACGAAGGTGATCCGCACGATGCCGAATACACCGTCTATGGTCAAAGAGGGCATGATGGGTATGTGCATTGGAAGTCAGGTGACGGAGGAAGAGGTAAACGAGGTCAGAGAACTCTGCGAGGGATTTACCCAGACAGAAGTCATTCCGGAGCATCTGATGGATGTGGTGACAGCGGTAAGCGGAAGTTCACCAGCTTATGTATTTATGTTTATCGAGGCGATGGCGGATGCAGCTGTGGCAGGAGGAATGCCAAGACAGCAGGCCTATAAGTTTGCAGCCCAGGCGGTGCTCGGAAGTGCCAAGATGGTGCTTGAGACCGGCAAACATCCGGGAGAACTTAAGGATATGGTATGTTCACCGGCCGGAACAACGATTCAGGCGGTGCGTGTGCTTGAGGAGAGAGGCATGCGCAGCAGCGTGATCGAGGCGATGATGAAGTGCCTGGATATATCCAGAAATATGTAAATATGTGATCACAGGGAGTCAGGAGATTTGCTTGTCTGTGGTTGGAGAGCATGAAGCAGGTATGAGGGATTGGATTTACTTCCCTCATATTTGTATGTATATACACTAGGAGAGAAAAATGAATTTAGCAGAGATAAAAGAGGGAGAGAGTGCCATCCTCACGGAGATTGGAGGAGCAGGTGCTCTGCGGCAGCATTTCCTCGACATGGGACTCATTCCGGGAACCCGGGTGACGTATGTGAAGGCGGCACCGATGGGTGACCCGATTGAATACCGGATCTGGGATTACGAGCTGACACTGCGTCTGTCGGAGGCAGAGCAGATTCAGATTACGGATGTGCAGACGCTGGCGGACGAAGGCGAGAAACAGCAGAATACTGCCAAGAAGAAAGCAGCCGGTTCGAGGCATCCGGGTCTTGGTGAGATGGGAATCTACCATGTAAAGCAGCGAGGCGAGAAAATCGGTAAAGATGAACTTTTGACATTCGGACTTGCTGGTAATCAGAACTGCGGAAAGACGACGCTTTTTAACCAGCTGACCGGATCCAATCAGCATGTCGGAAACTTTCCGGGCGTTACGGTAGACCGAAAGGATGGACCTATCCGGAATCAGGAGCACACACTTGTGACGGATCTTCCGGGTATCTATTCGATGTCCCCCTATACCAGTGAGGAGATTGTAAGCCGTGAGTTTTTCCTGAATGACCGCCCGCGGGGCATTATCAATATTGTGGATGCAACGAATATTGAACGAAATCTGTATCTGACGTTGCAGCTGATCGAGCTGGATATCCCGATGGTGCTTGCGCTCAACATGATGGACGAGGTGCGCGAGAACGGCGGTACAATCGATATTAACCTGCTGGAGGATACCCTTGGTATTCCGGTGGTTCCGATTTCCGCAGCCAAGAACGAGGGAATCGATGAGCTGGTGGAGCATGCGGTACATGTGGCACGTTATCGCGAGCGCCCGGGACGGATGGATTTCTGTGATGCTGAAGGGCAGGACGGAGGTGCGATGCACCGCTGCATTCATTCCATCATGCATCTGATCGAAGATCATGCACACAAATACAAGATTCCGACGCGTTTTGCAGCAAGCAAGCTGGTCGAAGGCGACAAACTTGTGGAAGAGGCACTTCATCTGGATCAGAATGAGCGTGAGATGATTGAGCATATCATCTCGCAGATGGAGACGGAGAGCGGTATGGATAGACAGGCAGCTTTGGCAAATATGCGTTTTACCTTTATCCATAAAGTGTGTGATGCGACGGTTGTGCGTCCGCATGAGAGTAAGGAGCATATCCGAAGCCAGAAGATGGACCGCATTCTGACCGGAAAGTATACGGCGATTCCGGTTTTTGCGGCAATCATGATCCTGATCTTTTATCTGACGTTCGGATTGGTCGGAAAGTGGCTGTCTGACCTCTTGAATCTTGGAATTGATGCGTTCACCGGATGGGTGGATTCGCTGCTGAAGCTGGCGCATGTCAATGAAGTGGTACATTCGCTCGTGATCGATGGTATCTTTACCGGTGTGGGCAGCGTGCTTGGTTTCCTGCCGATGATCGTGACGCTGTTTTTCTTCCTGTCACTTTTGGAGGACAGCGGTTATATGGCGCGCGTTGCGTTTGTGATGGACAAGCTGCTCCGTAAGATCGGTCTGTCCGGACGAAGCTTTGTCCCGATGATCATCGGATTCGGCTGCTCGGTACCTGCAATTATGGCGACAAGAACGCTTCCGTCGGAGCGTGATCGTAAGATGACCGTGCTTTTGACACCGTTTATGAGCTGCTCGGCGAAGATGCAGATCTATGCGTTCTTCGCTGCTGTCTTTTTCCCGGGAAAAAGCGCGCTTGTTATGACCATCCTGTATTTTACCGGCGTTGTGGTTGGTATCGGATTTGCATGGATCCTTGATCATACGGCATTCCGCGGGGAACCGGTTCCGTTTGTTATGGAGCTGCCGAACTATCGTTTCCCGAGTGCGAAGAGTGTCGGTCGCCTGATCTGGGACAAGGCAAAGGATTTCCTGACGCGTGCGTTTACGATCATCTTCCTTGCAACGATCATTATCTGGTTCCTGCAGAGCTTTGACACGCATCTGAATATTGTGACGGATTCGAAGGACAGTATTCTTGCGCTGGTCGGAAGTCTGCTCGCGCCGCTTTTTGCACCGCTTGGATTCGGCAACTGGAAGATTTCGACGGCTCTCATTACCGGATTTATGGCAAAGGAGAGTGTGGTAAGTACACTTACGATCCTCTCGGCTGTCGATATTCTGACGCCTTTTACTGCGGCAGTATTTCTTGTGTTTACGCTTTTGTATACGCCTTGTGTCGCTGCGATTGCTTCTGTCAAGCGAGAGCTCGGCGGCAAGTGGGCGGTCGGTGTGGCAATCACGCAATGTGTGATCGCGTGGCTCGTGGCTTTCCTTGTAAGGATTGTCGGTCTGTTGATCGGATTGGGCTAAAGAATGCACAGGGAAGTATTGCTTTTTCGACAAAGTATGTGTAAAATAGATATGTTAGAATTTGATTTTAGGAGAGATCGATATGAGTCAGGCAAAAGTTGAACAGCATAAAAAAGATAAAGCAAACCGTAAGAAGATTATGGCAAAGGAGAGAGTGCAGCGCCTTGCAGTAAGAATTTGTGCAGTCGTTGTTCTCGTGGCAATCGTAGGTTGGGCAGGATATACCGGATATCAGTATTATGAATCGACCCGTCCGACGAAGACGATTTACACAGATACCTCTGCTATGAGTGATTATATCCAGGGACTGGACAGCACGGAAGCAAACTAAGCTACGGATGCATAGGCATCGCCATTAAGTTGGCGATGCCTTTTCTAATGCATCCTGTACTGCATTGAGAAGTAACATGGAAGTGTACTGATTGTTTTTGGAATATGTAATGTTGTCGGTGGACTGGCTGCTTATGATTTGTTCACCAAGTTCCTGCAAGGTCGGTTTCATCAGCGGATACATGGTTTCCATACTCTCATCCAGATTGACCAGTGAGATGGATTTGATGTTATTCTCATCGACGACAACCTGGACATCCATCGCATTGTGATCCATCATGATGGAGGATGTGTAGACGCCGGGAGTGTACAGGGTCGGCACCGCTTCAGGCTCCGGAGTAGATTTCGCATGCAGTGTGACAAAAAGGATGATCAGCAGAAGAAGACAAAGTCCTGTGGTCACTCCTGTGATTACGATCCGGTTCATATGTAGTACAACGATTTTGGTTTTGGCGCTCATTGTTATCCCTCCCTGTTTGATTCTTTAAATTCTATGCAGCGGGGGCGGGCTTCATACCTGATTTGTAATTTTTGGAATTGTTCAAATAAATACAAAAATTATTTAAAATAAGGTTGACATTGCGGGGCGCGTCTGTTAATATACTAAATGTGTTCGAGAGAACGTAATTGCATATGCGATAGTGGCGTAGTTGGTAACGCGCGACCTTGCCAAGGTCGAGACCGCGGGTTCGAGCCCCGTCTATCGCTCTAACAACGAAAAGGATATTTGAAAGGAGTCTATTGTCTGAGTCAATAAAAAAAGTGACATGGAGGCAACAAAGTCAGCACATACAGTATCTAAGCACATGAGGGAAAAGTATGTACCATGAATTGCAGGACTATGAAAATTCAATTATATAAATTATAAAAAGGGTGCTCGCAAAAGTGAAAATAATGGTTGACAGATAAATGAAAGTTTGATATTATAGCTAGCGTAGTCGATGAGCCGACGAACAATTGCATATGCGATAGTGGCGTAGTTGGTAACGCGCGACCTTGCCAAGGTCGAGACCGCGGGTTCGAGCCCCGTCTATCGCTCTAACAACGAAAAGGATATCCGAAAGGATATCCTTTTTCGTTGTAGGAGCGAAGAGGAGCCACTCCCCCGCGCTGCGGCTTCTTGTCTCCGCTTCGCTCCGGTCGGCGCAGAGCAGACGTCCACTGGACGTCTTGCGCCCGTCTATCGCTTCATTCGCCCCATCCGGGGCTCGAAGTTCGAGCGTCTTGTCTCCGCTTCGCGTCTACACTTCGTTTCGGTCGTTTCAAAGCCGACATCCACCGGATGTCGTGAAACGGTCGGCGCAGAGCTGCAAAGTTATTGTGTGATAATTATATTGATGATACAATTGAGCTATGTTGATTGCTTAGGATTGGAAAGTGACAATCGGAGGTAGTGTTATGTCAGAGCTGAGTGATAAGATTCGAAGAGAATTCAAGAAGAGTGACGATGTGCGTGATGCGGGGCTTACGACACCGGATTATGTGGAGCGTTATGATGATATTGTTTATGGTGATACCGATCCTGCGATGCAGGTGTTAGATGTGTACCGTCCGAAGGAGAGGAAGGGTGAGAAGCTGCCGGTCATTGTCAGTGTGCATGGCGGAGGCTGGGTATATGGCGATAAGGAGTTGTATCAGTATTATTGTATGAGTCTTGTGCAGCATGGATTTGCTGTGGTGAATTTTACATACCGGCTTGCACCGGAGCACAAGTTCCCGGCGGCGATTGAAGATACGAATCTTGTGATGCAATTTGTGATGGAGCATGCGAGGGAGTATGGCTTTGACACGGAAAATATTTTTGCGGTTGGTGATTCGGCCGGTGCGCACAATCTCGGAATCTATGCGGGGATCTGCACGAGCCAGAAGAGAGCTGCAGAGTTTCCGTTTGATGTGCCAAAGAATTTTAAGCTGCGGGCGATTGCACTCAACTGTGGTGTCTATGAGATTCATAAGACTAAGGATGAGGACAATCTGGATGCTCAATTGATGCAGGAATATCTGCCGGGTGGCGGAACACCACAGGAGATGGATCTTGTAAACGTATTGCGTGGAATTACGGAGAATTATCCGCCGACACTTTATATGACCTGTACCGGTGATTTTCTGCAGAATCAGACACCTGCGTTACAGCGGACATTGCTTAAAAACGAAGTCCCGCAGGAATTTCTCTACTATAGAAGAAAAGGTTCGAATCTGGGACATGTATTTCATCTGAATATGAAGCTTGCTATTGCGCATGAATGCAATGAGCGGGAATGCGCATTCTTCCGAAGCTGGATGAATCGTGAAGCGTAAAAGATGATCGGTAAATGAAAAGAAGGATGCCTGTCATGCGGCATCCTTTTTTGCAGAGCGTTTGTTGTGAATGCGGTAGAACACGATGCCGATGACATAAAGGACAATGATCGCTGCCAACAGAATGACCGCAAGATGATACTGTTCGCTTCCCAAGGCGTTTCCACTTAATGCAGACAGCAGGATTGCGGGAATCCGGCCGATGCCGCAGATGAAGATCCAATGCGACAGTTTCATGTCGGTCAGTCCGACCAGATAAGATAATAGATCCTTAGGAGTTCCAGGTATGAGGAAAAGCAAAAAGATAATGCTTTCTGAACGCCTGGAACTTCTTAATATATGCACGGATTCAATTTTCTCCCGGCTTACAAACAATTCTACAAAACGGATGCCGAATTTCTTGACGAAAAGGAAGATGGCAACGCTTGCGACGGTCATTGCGATATCGCAGATGAGTGTGCCTTTTATGACGCCGAAAGCGTATCCGGCTCCGATTTCAAATGGTCCGCCCGGGATGATCGCAAGCAGTACCTGCAGGATGACCATGCCCATGAAGGCGAGTACGCCAAGGATGCCTTTTTCGTTGACCCATATCTGGAATTTCTCCGGCTCGGAAACGAACTGTACGAGAGGTCTGCCAATGTAATATCCCAATATGCAGATGAAAATGACTGCGAGGATTGCAAGAATTAATTGTGTCATTTGTCTTGCGGATAATTTTTTTCTATTCATAATCGACCTTTCTGCGAAAGCCATAATACGCATATTTCATTTGATGATGGATGCTGACTTTGATAATTTCAATATATTTGATAATCTCAATATAGAAGTCTTGTTTCGGTAAGTCAATTCTATTCATAAAATCCTAATATTTTTTTAGGAGCTCTTCACATTTCCACAAAATCTCCTATAATAGAAGGAGCACGCGTTGTGCCGGAACTTATCTGACCAATGTAAATATTCGGCAGGCACACGCGCAAGACGAACGGATATAGGAGATTTGTATGCAGTTTTATTTGGCTCCGTTAGAAGGAATTACGGGATACATTGTGCGAAATGCGTTCGCGCATCATTTCCCGTATATTGATAAATATTTTACGCCGTTTTTCCCGGCAGCAAAGAAGATGAATAAGAAGATCGTGCGGGATCTGATTCCGGAAAACAATCCGGGGATTACACTTGTTCCGCAGCTGATGCTAAACGATGCCGAGGATCTTCGGATGATGGGCGCGCAGCTGGAGCAGATGGGTTTTACAACGGTGAACTTAAATTGCGGATGTCCGTCCGGAACGGTCGTTTCAAAGAATCGTGGCGCAGGAATTCTAAAGAATCCGGACGAATTGGACCGTTTTCTGGAAAAGGCGTTTGCTATCTGCCCGCTTTCGATTTCCGTGAAGACGCGGATCGGGATGGAGCGCGAGGATGAATGGGAGCGCCTTTGCGAGATTTATGCGAGATATCCGATGGAAGAGCTGATCGTCCATCCGCGAGTGCAAAGTGATTATTATAGCAATACACCGCGCATGGATGCGTTCGCGATGGCGGTGGAGAAGATCAAGGTGCCGCTGTGTTATAACGGAGATATTAATACGGTGGAAGATTATGAGCGAATCCATACGCTTTTTCCGGAAGTGGATCGTGTGATGATCGGAAGAGGGCTTCTGGCAGATCCGGGACTGATCGGGGAGATCAAGGGAGAAACGAAGCCGACAAAGCAACAGATTAAGGTATTTCACGATGAGATCGTGCAGGGATATGCAGAGATTTTTTCCGGGGATAAGGATGTTGTGGGGCATATGAAGGAACTGTGGTTTTATCTGATTACGCTTTTTCCGGAGAAAAGAGACTGCTTAAAAAAGATCCAGAAATGTCACGATATGGTGGAATACCGACTGATAGTACAACAAATATTATCATAGACTTTTTTTGCGAAATTCGGTAAAATAAAGCCTTAGAGAAAATATTTCAGATTTTGAAAATAAAATGAATCAATGGAAGAATTTGCATAAGGAAGGCGAGGAGATACTGTGAGTTTAGCAGACAAGATATTTGTAGATATGTGTAATGATATATTGGAGAACGGGACAAGCACCGAGGGTGAGAAGGTCCGCCCGCATTGGGAGGACGGAACGAGCGCCTATACGATCAAGAAATTCGGCGTGGTCAACCGTTATGATCTGTCGAAGGAGTTCCCGGCGATCACGCTTCGTAAGACGGCCATCAAGACCTGTACGGAGGAGATGCTTTGGATCTGGCAGAGAAAATCCAACAATATCCACGATCTGAAGAGTACGGTATGGGATGAATGGGCGGATGAAGACGGCTCCATCGGTAAGGCGTATGGTTACCAGCTGGCACAGAAGCACCAGTACAAGGAAGGTATGATGGATCAGGTGGATCGTGTGATCTATGATCTGAAGAACAATCCGTTCAGCAGACGAATCCTTACGAATATTTACGTGCATCAGGATCTGCATGAGATGAATCTGTATCCGTGTGCGTACAGTATGACATTTAATGTAACACAGAAGCCGGGGGATGATAAGCTGACGCTTAATGCAATCTTAAACCAGCGTTCGCAGGATGTGCTTGCGGCTAATAACTGGAATGTATGTCAGTATGCGGTACTCATGCATATGCTTGCGCAGGTGTGTGATATGAAGGTGGGCGAGCTGGTGCATGTGATCGCGGATGCACATATTTATGACCGTCATGTGCCGCTTGTGAAGGAGCTGATCTCACGTGAGCAGCATCCGGCACCGAAATTCTGGCTGAATCCTGAGATTAAGGATTTCTACCAGTTTACAACGGATGATATTAAGATTACGGACTATGTGACCGGTCCGCAGATTAAAGATATACCAATTGCTATCTAAATTGTGTCGAATTTTCCATGGAGGATATACAGATCATGAATCTTATTGCAGCAGTGGATCGCAACTGGGCGATCGGCAAGAATAACGAATTATTAGTACGCATTCCGATGGATCAGAAGTTCTTTCGGGAGACAACCACGGGGAAGGTCGTCGTCATGGGGCGGAAGACCTTAGAGAGTTTTCCGAATGGTCTTCCGCTGAAGAACCGCACGAACATTGTATTAACACACAATCCAAATTATGCGGTGAAGGATGCCATCATTGTGCATTCACTGGATGAGCTGCACGAGGAACTGAAGAAATACAATAGCGAGGATATTTATGTCATCGGCGGCGAGAAGATCTACGAGCAGCTTCTTGACGAATGCGATGTCGCTCATATCACGAAGATCGATTATGCTTACGATGCGGATGCGCACTTCCCGAATCTGGATGAGAAGCCGGAGTGGGTGGTTACCGCAGACAGCGAGGAGCAGACCTATTTTGATCTGGAGTTCTATTTCTATAAATACGAGAGAAGAAAGTAGTAATGAGCGATTTTTTATTTAGTATCAATGTAACATTTCCGATTTTTCTGGTTATGGTGATCGGATGGGTGCTCCATCAGATCGGAATGCTCGATGAACATTTTGTTACGGTTGCCAACCGTTTTAACTTCAAGGTAACGCTTCCGTTTATGCTGTTTCGTGATATCGCGAGCGTGGATATCTGGGAAGTGTTCGATCTGAAATTTGTACTGTTCTGTGCAATCGTGAGCACAATCTGTTTCTGGAGTATCTGGGGACTGACGAAGGTCTTTCTTAAGGACAAAAGCATGCGAGGTGCGTTTGTACAGGCTTCGTTTCGAAGCAGTGCAGCAGTTATGGGACTTGCATTCATCAGCAATATCTACGGATCGTCGGCAATGGGACCTCTGATGATCATCGGAGCGGTGCCGCTTTATAACATTTATTCCGTGATCGTGCTGACATTCGAGGCACAGGAGGAAGTAGAAAACGGTGGCGGCAAGATCAGGGAAGCTATCGTCAATATCGCGAAAAACCCGATCATTTTATCGATTTTTGCAGGTCTGATCGTGGCGATGCTCGGCATTCATTTTCCGATGCTGGTGGACAAGACCATCAATATGGTAGCACAACTTGCGACACCGCTTGCATTGATCGTGCTTGGTGCCGGATTTGAGGGAAGGAAGGCTTTGGCGAAGATAAGGCCGACACTCTTGGCATCTGCGATCAAGCTGTTTTTCCAGCCGCTTGTGTTCCTGCCGGTTGCAGCGCTTCTTGGATATTCAGGAGAGAAGCTGATCGCAATCCTGATCATGCTTGCGTCCCCAACGACACCAAGCTGCTATATTATGGCAAAAAACATGAACAATGACGGAGTCCTGACTGCAAGCGTTATCGTCTCGACGACGCTTCTTGCAGCATTTACATTGACGTTCTGGATATTCCTGCTTCGGAGTTTTGGACTGATTTAGGAGGATATAGATTATGGATATAACAGGAAGAAAATTATTCGTAAAAGCGCTTGAGGAAGAGGGGGTAGATACCATCTTTGGTTACCCGGGCGGTACGGTTACGGATTTATTTGATGAATTATATAAGACAGATTCGATCAATCTGATTCTGCCGCGCCACGAGCAGGCCCTCATTCACGAGGCAGAAGGATATGCAAAGTCGACCGGCAAGGTCGGTGTCTGCTTAGTGACCAGCGGACCGGGAGCGACCAACACGATCACGGGACTGGCGGATGCGCATTATGACAGCATTCCGCTTGTATGCTTTACCGGTCAGGTTCCACTCGGACTCATCGGAAACGATGCGTTCCAGGAGGTTGATATCGTTGGTATGACAAGAAGTATCACAAAATATGCGGTAACGGTCAGAAATCGTGCGGATCTTGGCAAGATCATCAAGATGGCGTTCTATATCGCGCGCACCGGTAAACCGGGTCCGGTTCTTATCGATATTCCAAAGGATATCCAGACTGCGACCGGTTCTGCGGAGTATCCGGATCATGTGGATATCCGTGGCTACAAGCCGATCAACAGTGTACATATCGGTCAGCTCAAGAAAGCATATAAGCTTTTGAAATCGGCAAAGAAGCCTTTGATCCTTGCCGGTGGCGGAATCAATATTTCGCGTGCCAATGCGGCATTGCAGACATTTGCCGAGAAAGAAAATGTTCCGGTTGTCACAACCATCATGGGCAAAGGCGCAATTCCTACGACGCATCCGCTGTATATCGGCAACTGCGGTATGCATGGAAAATATGCAGCCAATATGGCAGTCAGTGAATGTGACGTGCTTTTTTCCATCGGAACAAGATTTAACGATCGTATTACCGGTGATCTGAATGAATTTGCACCGAATGCAAAGATCGTACATATCGATGTCGATACGGCATCCATCTCGAGAAACGTTGTTGTGGATGTCCCGGTAGTTGCGGATGCAGGTACCGCACTTGAAAAACTGATCGAATGGGCGGAACCGAAGAAGACCGTCAAGTGGATGGAACAGATTAAAGTCTGGGATGAGGAGAATCCGCTTGCGATGCGAAGAGATCGCGGAATTAGCCCGCAGATGATCATGGAGCATATTAACGCGCAGTTCCCACACAGCATTTATGTCACAGATGTTGGACAGCATCAGATGTGGGCAACGCAGTATCTGGAGTTAGATGAGAGCAGTCAGCTGATTACATCCGGCGGACTTGGAACGATGGGATTCGGTTTCCCGGCTGCAATCGGAGCGAAGATCGCGAACCGTGATAAGGATGTTGTTCTGGTTACCGGAGATGGTGGTTTCCAGATGAACATTCAGGAGATGGCAACGGCTGTTACACAGGGAACACCGATCACAATCTGCCTTCTCAACAATTATTATCTTGGCATGGTACGTCAGATGCAGGAGCTTTTCTACGGAAAGCGTTACAGTGCGACCTGCCTGCGCAAGCGTCCGGGTTGTCCGAATGACTGTAAGGGACCAAACGATTCCTGCCCGAAGTATACACCGGATTTCGTAAAGCTTGCAGAGAGCTACGGCGCATATGGTATCCGCGTGGAGAATGCAGAGGATATTGATGCAGCATTTGCTGAAGCAAAGAAGCACACGGATGCACCTACGGTCATCGAGTTTATGATCGCAACGGACGAACTTGTTCTTCCGATGGTGAAAGGTGGCAATCCGATGAGCGAGATGATTTTGAAGTAGGCACGAGTTGAATTTGTACGGAATGAAACAGGTGGCGGATGAGCATTTCACTTGTTTTAGAACGTAAGGAGGGTGTGACAATGTCAGATATGAAGAACCGCTGGATAGCGTTATATGTAGAAAATCAGGTCGGCGTGCTTGCAAAGGTATCAGGACTTTTCTCTGGGAAATCCTACAACCTGCAGTCTCTGACCGTAGGTACAACGGAAGATGAGACCATCTCCCGTATGACGATCTGTGTGACAAGTGATGATATCACATTTGAACAGATCAAGAAGCAGCTGAACCGCATGGTCGAGGTCATCAAGGTCATCGATTTGACGGATGTGCCGCTTCACATGAAGGAAATTTTATACGCAAAGGTTATGGATGTGGACAGTGCGCAGATCAGCGAGATTTTCCAGATCGCGCAGGTGTTTAAGGTCGATGTGGTCGATATCGGCAAGGACAGTGTGCTGCTTGAGTGCATGCTGACCGAGCGACGCAATAATGAGCTGATTGCGCTGCTTAAGAATAAGTATCACAGAATTTCAGTTGTCAGGGGCGGCGCGGTCGCGATTGAGACCATAAGTACGGGCTGCCGTTAAATGTGGCGCAAATTTGGGTTTGCCGCGCTCAGATTTGATTCAAACGGACGATACCGGATATAAGATATTCTACGAAAATTAGCAGTGGTTTGTTTATAATCGACGGAAGTGGGATTTTCTATGACGTAAGATATTGGAAGCATGACACTATCCGTGACATACATTAATTTTCAGGAAAATCAGCAAGTCAACTTCGAGCTTGATTTCAGATAGAAAGCTACAATTCGTTTCTATAACGCTATTAGCCAACAGAATGGAATCTCGAAGCAGTTGCCGATTTGTCCTGAAAATTAAGTATTGTCTCAGATAGTTATATGTTGGAAGAATACGTCATAAAAATCCCGCTTCCTGTTGATTGAACAAGTTACTGCTAATTTTCTTTTTTATTTTCTTATCCGGTATCTGCGTATTGGATAAATCTGAATCTGATTCGCGTCAAAAATTTGCGCAGTAGTAGAGGTGGATGCCGATAGATTGTAGGTGTTCACTTTATTGTGTTGGTAATTCGATTGATAAGAGATAAATATGCCTAGCTGTATAGTTCAAGTATTTTTGCTATATGGGGGCATAGAAACGAGTATTTGGATGTATAGACCCCGCATTTGAACTGTGCCGGGGCAAGAAAGCAAATATTTGAATGTATAAGCCCCGCTTTTGAATTCCACCGGGGCAAGAAAGCAAATATTTGAATGTATAAGCCCCGCTTTTGAATTCCACCGGGGCGAGAAAGCAAATATTTGAATGAATAGTCCCCGCTTCTAAGCTTCGCCGGGGCAAAGAAGCGAATATTTGAATGAATAGTCCCCGCATTTGAACTGTGCCGGGGCGAGAAAGCGAATATTTGAATGAATAGTCCCCGCTTCTAAGCTTCACCGGGGCTAAGAAGCGAATATTTGAATATATAGTCCCCGTTTCTAAGTTTCGCCGGGGTCAAGAAGCAAATATTTACATATCTTCGCCCCAGCTCAAAATTTCCAAGACATAGAGAATAAAATTTCACACGTTTATTCAAGTGAAGTCTTGCCTACCAAGACACTACAATCCTTATTCCGCTTTTATATTTTAAGAGGAATAAGGATTAAGAGTTTAACTCTAAAATTATCGGCTCCCACTCTTACTACTGCGCAAATTTTTGACGCGAATCAGATTCGGATTTATCCAATACACAGATACCGAATAGTAAGTAAAAAAGAAAATTAGCAGTAGTTTTATCCAACCAACAGGACTTGGATGATTTCAATGACGAACGCTTTCATGTTACAGGTATCGGAGCCATACTTATTTTTGAAGGACAAATTTGCAACTGCTTCACCGTTCCATTGTCTGTCGATAATAGCGCATATCTCAGCCAACTATTCAAAATCGTTGGTGAAGTTGACTTGCTGATTTTCCTGAAAATTAATGTATGTCACGGATAGTGTCATGCTTCCAATATCTTACGTCATAGAAAATCCCACTTCCGTCGATTATAAACAAACCACTGCTAATTTTCGTAGAATATCTTATATCCGGTATCGTCCGTTTTAGAAATCAAATCTGAGCGCGGCAAACCCGAATTTAGCGTGCCACAGCTTCGACAATTTCGCCGACATACATAGTATGCATATCATGATCCCCATACCATTTTGACATAATTTCATCATCGACGAACGTATCTTCGGTGATCGGTACAGCAGCCATCTTGCGGCATAGGAAGACGAGATTGGCTTCGTCCGGGAATGGAATATCGTGGCGGAAAGCAGCGGTAAGACCGGATCCGGCAAATTTGTCACCATTTCGTCCGCTTTCTTTGCCACAGTAGCTTAAAGCTTCGCGGTACTGCTCGCCGAGGAAGGAGAGGGAGAAGAATTCTCCGTTGTCCAAAAATTCTTTTGTGTAGCGGGAATCGCGGATGAAGATGTAGACAACATTTTTGCCCCAGAGTACGCCGACCCCGCCCCAGCTGACGGTCATGGTGTTACATTTATTCTTGTTTCCGGCAGAGACGAGTGCCCACTCCTTGCCGATTTTTGTGAAAGGGTTCATATCTAATAAATCCATTGGATATGGTTGAAAAGTATGCATTATAAATCCTCCTAATAAATTCAGTATGATTAATATATGTATTATAGCAAAGACCTGTGACTCTTTTCAAGATTTTGTCTTAGCTTGTGAAGATTCTGAAAAATGTTTTTTTAGGAACCGGTCATGTCATACCGGAATAGAATAGGTAACGAGAGAACTAGAAAGGATCTTGTATGGATCTTCAGCCAAACAGAAATGAGAATGTGGACACAGGAACTTTACGGATCCAACTGACGAACCGATCCAATGGAATTCCGGTTGAGGGAGCTAAGATTTCTGTGTCTTACACAGGAAATCCTTCACAGATCATTGAGGAGGTGAGATCGGATGATTCCGGTAATACCGAAACGCTTACGCTTGATGCTCCTCCGCTCGAATACTCGATGCAGCCGTCGGAGCAGCAGCCATATTCGGAATATACCATACAAATTACAGCCCCGGGATATCGGGGTATTACGGTTTCGGCGATTGACATCCTTCCGGGTGAAGCTGCCATTCAAAATGTGACGATGGACAGAGAGGATGCACCGGGAAATCCGATTGATACGATCGTGATCCCGGCGCATACATTATACGGTGATTATCCGCCGAAGATTCCGGAGGATGAGATTAAGGCAATGGACGAAAGCGGAGAGATTGTCTTAAGCCGCGTAGTGATTCCGGAATACGTGGTTGTCCATGATGGGGCGCCGTCCGATTCCACAGCAAATGATTATTATGTGCGCTACCGTGATTATATTAAGAACGTTGCATCAAGTGAAATCTATGCGACCTGGCCCGCTGCAACGATCAGAGCCAACGTACTTGCCATCATGTCGTTTACTTTAAACCGTGTTTATACGGAGTGGTATCGTGGAAAAGGCTATAATTTTACAATCACATCCTCGACCGCATATGATCATAAGTTTATGTATGGAAGAAATATTTTCCAAAGCATAGCAACGATCGTGGATGAAATTTTTGAAAATTATCTGTCACGACCGAATGTAAGGCAGCCGATCCTGACACAGTATTGTGACGGACAGAGAGTAACCTGCCCGAACTGGATGACGCAGTGGGGCAGCAAATATCTTGGGGATCAGGGATATTCTGCAATTGAGATTCTGCGTAATTACTATGGAAGCGACATCTACATCAACACAGCACAAGGAATCTCGGGCATTCCGGCATCGTGGCCGGGGTATGATCTGACGGTCGGTTCAAGTGGGGAAAAAGTGCGCCAGTTGCAGGAACAGCTGCAACGTATTTCAAGAGCTTATCCTGCAATTCCGTCGATTACGCCGGATGGTGTGTACGGTAACCGGACAAAGGAAGCGGTACAGAAATTCCAATCTGTGTTCGGACTTCCCGTGACAGGAGTCGTGGATTACCCAACCTGGTATAAGATTTCGGATATCTATGTAGCGGTATCGCGAATTGCGGAATTGCGATAGACACATGGGAATATCAGGGCGAAGTATTGGAATATATGCAAAGTGGCAAAAGGCGTTCTGTGGACATGAAACCAGGTTTGTGGTTTAATAAGTATACGCGCAGGAAAACCGAAGGTTTTTCGGACTTTTGCCGGAGCGGATAACATGGTGACATGATCGAACGAAACAGAGAGAAAAGAGTATGAAGAATTACAAAATTACAGTTCAATATGACGGAACAAGATATAAAGGCTGGCAGGTGCAGAAGGCAACGGAAGCAACGATACAAGGGAAGCTTCAGAATGTCCTATCGAAACTTGCCGGTCATCCGGTGGAAGTGATCGGTTCGGGAAGGACGGATGCAGGGGTGCATGCTGCCGGTCAGGTGGCGAATTTTCACATGGATGAGCATTTTTCAGTGGAAGAGATTTGTGACAATCTGAATGAATTCCTTCCAGAGGATATTGCGGTTACGGAAATAGCGGAAGTGGATGATCGTTTTCACAGCCGTTACAATGCCGTGTCCAAAACATACAGTTACCGGATCAGGACAAGTCCGGTAGCGGATGTGTTTGAGAGGCGTTTTGTCTACCATTACGGAAAGCCGCTGGATGTCGGAAGAATGAAGGCGGCGGCAGAGAGACTGAAAGGAACGCACGATTTTGCATCCTTTTGCGGAAATAAGAAGATGAAGAAATCGACGGTCCGCACAATTATGGATATCACTTTCGCGGAGAAGGAAGGAGAGATCGAAATCCGTTATACCGGGGATGGATTCTTACAGAACATGATCCGGATTCTGACGGGAACGCTGATCGAGGTCGGCAGAGGCGAACGGGTTATTGAGAGTATGACAGCAATCCTTGCGGCGAAGAACAGGGAGGCGGCAGGCTATACTGCGCCGCCGCAGGGCTTACGATTGGAGAAGGTAGAATATGCAACAGTGGGTAGTGACAAGTAAGAGAGCGGATTTTAAGGAGATCGGGAGCCGGTTTGGTATTGATCAGGTGACGGCGCGCATCATCAGAAACCGCGATGTTGTGGGCGAGGATGCAATCGAACAGTATTTACACGGAACGTTAGCAGATCTGGCGGATGCACACCGGATGAAGGATGCGGTGCAACTTGTGGAGATTCTGATCCGGAAAATGCAGGAGAAAAAGAAAATCCGGATTATTGGTGATTATGATATTGATGGCGTGATGTCCTCCTATATATTGTACCGGGCGCTCACGCTGTGTAAGGCAGACGTTGATGTTGCGATTCCGAACCGGATTACGGATGGTTACGGTCTGAACCTTCATCTGATCGAGGATGCGATCGAGGCAGGTGTTGATACGATTGTGACCTGCGACAACGGAATTGCAGCGATCGAAGAGATTGCGTGTGCAAAGCAGCAGGGGATGACGGTGCTTGTCACGGATCATCATGAGATTCCATACGAGGAGATTGACGGTAAGAAGCATTATCTGCAGAGTGCAGCGGATGCGATCGTTAATCCTCACCAGCAGGAGTGTGATTATCCGTACAAGGATCTGTGCGGGGCAGGCGTCGCCTGGAATGTGATCCGGATTCTGTACGAGAAGATGCAGCTTAAGGAAGAGGAGGCATACGAACTGCTGGAGTTCGTTGGTTTTGCAACGGTGGGTGACGTGATGCCGCTCACCGGAGAGAACCGTATTCTGGTCCGTGAGGGATTAAAACGGATCCATCACACGAAAAATACCGGAATGAAGGCATTGATCGCGCAATGCGGATTGATGCCGGAACAGATCGAGAGTTATCATTTTGGCTTTGTTTTAGGTCCATGTATTAATGCGGCGGGCCGTCTGGATACGGCAAAGAGAGCGCTTGCGCTTTTTCAGACGCAGGATGAGTGTGTGGCGGTGCAGCTTGCCAATGAGCTGGTCGTGCTCAACGAGGAGCGTAAGACCATGACTGCGGACGGCGTGCAAAAGGCGAAGCAGCTTTGCGAGGAGAACGGATACGAGAAGGATCCGGTGCTTGTCATCTTTCTTCCGGAGGTGCATGAGAGCATTGCAGGAATTATTGCGGGAAGAATCCGTGAGCATTTCGGCAGGCCAACTTTCGTTCTGACCAGAGGCGAGGAAGGCATCAAAGGAAGCGGACGGTCGGTGGAAGGATATTCCATGTACGAGGAAATGTGCCGGTGCAGCAGACTTTTTACGAAGTTTGGCGGACATCCGATGGCAGCGGGGCTCTCGCTGCCGGAAGAAAATATTGATGCGTTCCGGGAACAGATGAACCGGAACTGTCCACTTACGGTGGAGCAGCTGCAGCCGAAGGTACATATTGATGTGCCGATGCCGGTGGATTATGTGACGAATGCGCTGGTGGAGGAATTTCATATCTTAGCGCCTTTTGGCAAGGACAATCCCAAGCCGGTGTTTGCGGACCGGAATCTGCGCATCAGCAGAATGTGGGTGGTCGGAAAGAATCAGAATGTGTTACGACTAAGCCTTGTGTCGGAACAGGGAATGCCGGCGTCCGGCATCTATTTTGGTGATATTGCAGCATTTGAAGATTATCTGGCAGAGCAGTTCGGCACAGAGGAGCTGGAGAAGGCAAGACGCGGAAGAGAGAATGCAATCCGGATTTCTGCCGTGTATTATCCGAAGATCAACCGGTACCGCGACAGTGAAAGTCTGCAGTTTGAAATCCAATATTATCGTTGAAAAAAGGCGCCTGACATTGTAAAATAGAGTCAGTGATGTTGTGTAATTTGGAGGAATCGGGATGTTTGGCAAGAATAAAGTCAGCCAGGAGGATATTGAGAGATTAAAACGAACGGTAGAGATTGATGATCAGTTCTTTGCGGATACCGGAAGCAAGGGAGAGATGTTCCATGCGACGATGGCGGAAATCAAGGAATCCCACAGACAGGTGGAGGCGGATGTTGCACAGGTGAAGGATAATGTGCAGAATGCGGCGGCACTTGCGGCGGGCAATGTTGAGATTGAGGCTGGACTTGGACACGCGATCGGGGAGTGCAGAGATGCGATGCTTGTGCAGGAAGAGAAGCAGAAAAAACTGGTTCTTGATGTGCATCAGCTGTATGAAGATTCGACGAAGCTTGTGGATGACAACAAGCATTTCACAACTCCATCGAAATATTTGAGTGAGTTCCCGGGAACGCTTAAATCAGCCAACCAGCAGTTTTCTGAGAAGCTGGATCGTATGCAGGAATACGGTAAGCAGATGGGTGTGTTAGCACTGAATGCGGCAATCGAGGCCGGAAGACTTGGAGAGAGCGGCAAGCAGTTTGTGACTGCCGCGGAAGACATCCGTTCCTATGCGGCAAACTATGATGCAATCATCGCGGAGAGCCGCACGCAGCTGGCAGAATCGAAGCAGCAGATCGCGGAGCTGGAAGAACAGATGCATCATCTGATCGGATTGTTGAAGGAGAACAATATTGCGACAGCACGCCTGATGAAGTCCTGTGCGGAGGTGACGCGAGGGGCAGATGCGGTGAATGAAGCAGCGTTGTCGGAGGCATTATCCTCTGTTGTAAATGACATTGTTGGTCTTCGGAATGCGGATGAGGAGATCGTAAAGTCCGAGGAGCGCAACCGGATGCAGCTTGAGGATCTTGCGGAGGAATTTCATTCCCAGCAGAAGAATCAGCAGGAGATCGGACAGATGGTTGACCCATTGTATCGTCACGTGATCGAGCGGAAAGCCGGAGAATAGAATACAAAACAAAGATAAAAAGACTGTTGCCTGTTGCAACAGTCTTTTGTCGTTCTTAGATCTGTTTGTCAGAAAATAAATGTTTCCGTTCTTTGGCGCGGGCAGCAAGTGTTGATTTGCTCCAATCGTGTCGATATACGATCCGGTACATGATATAAGCCAGCACCAAAGCGGTACTTACATCAAATACGGAATGCTGCTTGATGAACATGGTCGCAAGAATGATACATGTCATCAGTACGAAGGAGATCAGCTGCACCGTCTTGTTTTTCTTCAGCTGCTCGTTGCGCGAGACTGCAAGATGGATGCCGATCGAGTTATATACGTGGATACTCGGGAACAGATTCGTCGGAGTATCCGTCTCGTACAACATTTCACAAAGCTGCGTGAAGATGTTGTGATGCGTGAAATAGTATGGACGCAGATAGTGTCCGTTCGGATAGACCGTTGAGATCAGCAGAAAAAGCGTCATACCCGTAAAAAGGAAGGTGCACAGTCTGTAGTAATCCGACTTGTTATGTAGTGCCATATAAGCGATACCCCATGCGACATAACCGAACCAGAGAAGGTAAGGAATGACAAAATATTCACAAAACGGTATGTAGTCGTCCAAAGGCACATGGACAACATGAAAATGCGTCTTGATATTCTTCTCCACATAGGAAAACCATGCCATATATACAACAAAGTAAAGCAGAATCAGAAGATGCTTGTATTTGTGGTATAGGCCGACAAGCCTGCTTTTGACGGATGTCTTTGGTAATGTCATAAATAACCCCTGTTACTTGAAACTTGAAACATTTCAGATATGGCTAGATTATAGCACTGCTTCTTAGGAGCGACAATAGAAATCAAACATTGTTAATAAATATTTGTGAAATCTTCATAAATTGGTTATAATAGTACGGATTGAGTAGAACAAGAGAGGAAAATAAAGTGAAAAAACGAAAGATTATAGCAGGATCTGTTTTAGGTGTTCTTCTGGTAATCTATGTGGGAGTGAGCATTTATTTTACGAATCGATTCCTTCCGGGAACAAAGCTGAATGACCGTAAGGTCGCAGGATATACTGCTGAGAAAATAAAAAGTGAGATCACCGACGAGATCCACTCTTATGTGTTAACCATCAAGGAACGTGAAAAAAAGGAGGAGACGATCGCCGGATCCGATATCGACCTTGAACCACAGTGGGGCATCGAGATCGAGGACATGATCGATGCGCAGAGCGGTTTTGCATGGCCGGTCAAGCTTTTTGCCCATGACACGTTAGAGAGTGAGACACTGGTCAGCTACGATGCGAACAAACTAGCTGAGAAGATCGATGCACTTGACTGCATGCAGGAGGAGAATCAGATCGCACCGGAAAATGCGACGGTTGCACCTTATGATAAGGAGAATGGATTTGCTCTGCAGCCTTGTGTGATGGGAACGACGATCGACCGTGATCAATTTGTGGCAGCGGCGGATGAAGCAATTGAGCAGCTTAAGGATTCCCTTTCGCTGGAAAAGGCAGATGTATATGTGAATCCTACCGTTTACGATGATGATGAAACCCTGGCGGCAGCCATCGAGACGATGAACGGGTATGCCGGTACGACCATCAACTACCAGATCGGTGAGAGTGCCGAGGTGCTGGATGCGACGACATTCGGGGAGTGGATTTCCATCAATAAGAAGGGAAAACCGGTTATCTCGAAGAAGAAGGTCGAAGAATATGTTGCCGGGCTGGCAAAGAAGTACAACACATGCTACACCGCCAAGAAGTTGAAGACCTCATACGGCAAGACGGTTACGATCGCGCGTAGCTGTTATGGCTGGAAGGTGGATAACGATGCAGAGACGAAGGAGATCATAGGGGAGATTAAGGCAGGGAAACCGGTCACAAGAGATCTCAATTACTCGATGACCGCGAACAGTCATGAGGGAAATGATTACGGAGATTCCTATGTGGAGATCAATCTGACCGCGCAGCATCTGTTCTTATATAAAGAAGGCAAGCTTGTGATCGAATCCGATTTCGTATCCGGTAATGTGGCGCGTGACTTTGATACGCCGACCGGCGCGTACGGAATTACATATACACAGAAGGATGCTACCTTAAGGGGTGAGAATTACGAGACTCCGGTCAGCTACTGGATGCCGTTTGCGGGCAATGTCGGTATGCATGATGCCTATTGGAGAAGCAGCTTCGGAGGAAGCATCTACAAGACGGCCGGTTCGCACGGATGCATCAATCTTCCACCAAGTGCAGCGAAGGTGATCTTCGAGAATGTGAGCAAGAACTATCCGGTGCTCGTGTACGAGCTTCCGGGTACGGAGAGTACTGCAGCCACGGATCAGGCATCTGCAGCGGAGGTGGATAAGCTGATCGCTGCAATCGGCAAAGTGACAAAGGATTCGAAAGACAAGATCGATAAGGCACAGAGTGCATATGACAAGTTGAACGCGAATGCCAGGACGTATGTGAAGACTTATGCGACACTGGAAAAGGCACAGAAGGATTATAAGGAACTGAGCAAGGCAAAGGACAAAGAAGGAAAGAAAGACGACAAGAAGAAAACAGAGTAAAACATGCACTTTTGTTGTATGTGTTCTCGGGAATGTTGCAATTTGAAGAAAGCGTATTGCATTTGTTTGTTGACCGGATATAATGAATTTATCAGAGAAACAAACGTGAATGTAATACGCTTACTTTTTATTAAAAACGTTGCAGAAAAGGAGAAGGACAAATGGTCGAAAAGTTACAGAACAAATTTGCAGAAGTATTTGGAACAGAGGGCGAGGCTCATGTATATTTTGCGCCGGGACGTGTGAACATGATCGGTGAGCATACCGATTACAACGGCGGACATGTATTCCCATGTGCACTCACCATCGGAACCTACGGAGTTGTCCGCAAGAGAGAGGACAATAAGCTTCGTTTCTATTCTATGAACTTTGAGCAGCTTGGCGTATTAGAGTCTTCACTGGAAGACCTTGTACCGAGCAAGGAAGCAGACTGGACCAATTATCCGAAGGGAGTCATCTGGGCATTCAAGGAGAGAGGCATGGAAGTAACGGAAGGGTTTGATCTGTTACTGTTTGGAAATATCCCGAACGGATCCGGACTTTCTTCCTCCGCTTCCGTAGAGGTATTGACCGGATACATCTTAAAGGATCTCTATGGATTTGACGTAACGAATCAGGATCTGGCTTTGATCGGACAGTATTCCGAGAACCACTTTAACGGTGTCAACTGCGGAATCATGGATCAGTTCGCAATCGCTATGGGTAAGGAAGATCATGCAATCTTCCTTGATACCAACACTCTGGATTACACTTATGTACCGCTCAAGCTGGAAGGTGCCAAGATTGTAATCGCATGCAGCAACAAGAAGCGTGGACTTGGCGATTCCAAGTACAATGAGAGAAGAAGCGAGTGCGAGACTGCTTTGGCTGAGCTTCAGAAGGTAGTTGATATCAAGTCACTCGGTGAGCTTACTGAGGAGCAGTTCGAGCAGAACAAGGATGCCATCAAGGATGAGGTCCGTGTCCGCAGAGCACACCACGCAGTCTACGAGAACCAGAGAACTATCCAGGCGGTAGATGCACTTCAGAAGCAGGATTTAAAGCGTTTCGGAGAGCTGATGAATGCGTCTCACGTATCACTTCGCGATGATTACGAGGTAACCGGTATCGAGCTTGATACATTGGTTGAGGAAGCATGGAAGGTGGAAGGCGTGATCGGCTCACGTATGACCGGCGCAGGATTCGGCGGATGTACGGTCAGCATCGTAGAGGATGCAGCAGTGGATCGTTTCATTGAGAGTGTAGGAGCTGCTTACAAGGATAAGATCGGTTATGCAGCAGACTTCTATGTTGTACAGGTCGGATCTGGTCCATGCAGACTGGATGCATAAGAATTTAAGAGGGAAGATAAAGAATTCATAAGAGGGTAACAGGAGTAGAGAGGATAAACAGATGGTACAGGATCGAATTTTACAATTAGCAGATTACGGAGTAGCAACAGGACTTGTTCCACAGAGTGATTACGTGTATACCGTGAACCGGTTGCTTGAGACACTTGGACTGGATGAGATCAGTGATGAGGTCTGGAAGGAGCATAAGCAGATTGCAACGCAGGAGGAAGCGGAGGCAGCTTTAGAGGATATCCTTGCAGAGCTTTTAGATGATGCCTATGAGAGAGGCATGTTCGAGAACAACAGTGTCGTATATCGTGATCTGTTCGACACGAAGCTGATGGGATGTCTCGTTGCGCGTCCGAGCGAGGTACAGGGCAGATTCAAGGATCTGTATGAGAATACATCCGCACAGGCAGCAACGGATTATTTCTACAAATTAAGCTGTGACAGCAATTATATCCGCCGTGCACGTATCAAGAAGGATCGCAAGTGGACAACCGATACAGAGTTCGGAACACTTGATATCACGATCAATCTTTCCAAGCCGGAGAAGGATCCAAAGGCGATCGCAGCAGCCAAAAATGCCAAGGCAAGCAGCTATCCAAAATGCCAGCTTTGCCGCGAGAATGAGGGATATGCAGGACGTGTGAACCATCCGGCAAGACAGAATCACCGTATTATTCCGGTAACGATCAACAACAGTGACTGGTTCTTCCAGTATTCTCCGTATGTATATTACAACGAGCACTGCATCGTATTTAACGGACAGCACACACCGATGAAGATCGAGCGTGCAACCTTTGGAAAGCTTCTGGACTTTGTGACACAGTTCCCACATTACTTTGTAGGATCGAATGCGGATCTTCCGATCGTTGGCGGTTCCATCCTAAGTCACGACCATTTCCAGGGTGGACATTATACGTTCGCCATGGAGAAGGCTCCAATCGAGAAGGAGATCACTTTTGACGGATTTGAGGATGTGAAGGCAGGAATCGTAAAGTGGCCGATGTCTGTAATCCGTATTACCGGAAGCGATAAGGACCGCCTGATCGAGCTGGCAGACAAGATTCTTCTGGCATGGAGAGGTTATACCGACGAGGAAGCAGTCATCTTCGCTGAGACAGATGGAGAGCCGCACAACACGATCACACCGATCGCACGCAGAAGAGGCACCGACTATGAGCTGGATTTAGTACTGCGCAACAATCTTACGACAGAGGAGCATCCGCTGGGGGTCTATCATCCACATGCCGAACTTCATCATATCAAGAAGGAGAACATCGGTCTGATCGAGGTTATGGGACTTGCAGTACTTCCTGCAAGACTGAAGGACGAGATGAAGGAGCTTGCACAGGCATTGGTTGAGAAATCGGATCTTCGTGCAACACCGACACTTGCTTCCCATGCTGACTGGGCAGAGATGATTATAAAAAAATATGACCAACTTACTCAGGAGAATGTAATGGATATTCTCCATGAGGAAATTGGTCTTGTGTTTGAACAGGTATTAAAAGATGCTGGTGTGTACAAATGCACCGAGGAAGGACGCGCTGCCTTCCAGAGATTTATAAGCAGAGTTAACGAGTCATAGCACGCTGCAGCTTCTTCCGACAGTGGAAGAAAGCCGGGATTAGGAAGCAGTCTGCGAAGATCCATGCCAATGGGCTGGCGAAGCAGGCTGCGGTAAATCCGAAGATCGGAACAAAGACAAGTCCGACAAGTGCTCTTGCAACCATTTCAAATACTCCGGCGAATACTGCGAATCCGGAGAATCCCATTCCCTGAATAAGAAAACGAACAATATTGACAAGCGCCAGCATAAGATAGAAGGCTGCGTTGGTAACAAGAAACTGTTTCGCCTGTGCGATAACGGTTACTTCGGATGCATTCACAAACAGAAGAATCAGATCGCGTCCGAAGAAGATCAATACCACAAGGATCAGTGCAGAGTAGATTGCACCGAGTGTGACTGCGGAGCGAAGTCCTCTTCCGAGACGGTCGAGTCTTCCGGCTCCCACATTCTGACCACCGAAGGTTGCCATCGTAGATCCGAGCGCATCGAACGGACACACGACGAACATGGAGATCCTGCTTCCGGCTGTCATGGATGCCACAGCGGTAGAACCAAGCGTGTTGACCGATGACTGTAAGATGACGCTTCCAATTGCGGTAATGGAATACTGCAGTCCCATCGGAAGTCCCATGATCAGCAGGTATCTGGTATAATCCCAGTCGAGCTTCCAGTCATCCCGCTTCAGGCGTAAGATGTCGAATTTCTTTATAATCAGAATCAGACATAAGATTCCGGATACCGCCTGTGAGAGTACCGTCGCGAATGCGGCACCGAAGACGCCCCACTTGAAAGTTACGATAAAAAGCAGATCGAGTCCGATGTTCAGTCCTGCGGAAATCACCAGGAAGATAACCGGTGTTACGGAATCTCCGAGGGAACGCAGATAGGCGGATAAGATGTTGTAAAGCATGATTGCCGGAATACCTGCGAAGATCACAACGATGTAGTTATAGGATAGATCGATGATATCGGAAGGGGTCTGCATCAGCTGTAAAATCGGACGGCAGGCGATAACGGTGATAAGTGTGATCGCTCCGCCAAAGAGTACTGCAAGTACCGCTGAGTTTCCGACATATTTGCGCAGTCCGTCATAATCCTTTGCGCCGAACCGCTGCGCGACAGGGAGCGCAAATCCGTTGCAGATTCCCTGACAGAAGCCGATGATCAGAAAGTTGATACTTCCGGTCGCACCGACCGCTGCAAGTGCCGATACGCCAAGGAAGCGTCCGACGATGATCGTGTCGACAAGGCTGTACACCTGCTGGAAAAGCATACCCATCAGAAGCGGCACTGCAAAGCCTAAGATCAGCTTCATGGTGGAGCCGCTTGTCATATCTTTTGTTGTATTGTTTGCCATATGATTACCTCTTTATATATGTTTTATAATGATTCAACATTACGTTGCCTAAACGAGTTTTTTCTAAGCGATTCTTTTGCGCAATGTGAGTCTATCTTATCACGATTACAGAAATGTTCAAGAGGGTAAATATGATGAAAATAGCGCTTTTTGCAGGGAGGAATTCTTTACAATTTTGCCATAATGCGGTACAGTATTTGATATATGTAAAATTTAAAATCAAAACAATTAGCGTATTTTAAGAAAGGACCCCTATATCGATGAAGAATTGGGAAGAAAATATACGTAAGGTTGTCCCATATGTACCGGGCGAGCAGCCGAAGAAGCAGAATATTATTAAGCTGAACACGAACGAGAATCCGTACCCACCGGCTCCGGGAGTCGCAGAAGCAGTAAAAAGTGTGGATATTGATAGACTCCGTATGTATCCGGATCCGCTTGTGACGGATCTGGTAGAGGCGATCGCTTCGAATTATCAGGTAAAGAATGAGCAGGTGTTTGTCGGTGTCGGATCGGATGATGTGCTGGCGATGATCTTTATGACCTTCTTTAATTCCAAGAAGCCGATTCTGTTCCCGGATATCACTTATTCGTTCTATGACGTGTGGGCAGATATGCTCCGCATTCCGTATGAGCAGATTCCGCTGGATGAGGATTTTAAGATCTGCCCGAAGGATTACAGCAGAGAGAACGGCGGTGTGATCTTCCCGAATCCGAATGCACCGACCGGCGAGCTGATGGATCTTGCGCAGATCGAGGAGATCATTCAGGCGAATCCGGATGTCATTGTTGTTGTGGATGAGGCATATATTGATTTTGGAGGAGTGAGTGCGCTGCCACTTATTGACAAGTACGACAATGTGATCGTTGTGCAGACCTTCTCTAAGTCCCGCTCGATGGCCGGATCACGTATCGGCTTTGCAATCAGCAATACGACGCTGATCAAGTATTTAAATGATGTAAAATACTCCTTTAATTCTTACACGATGGACACGGTCACAATCGCTGCCGGTACTGCGGCAATGCGAGACCTGGCATATTTTGAGATGACAAGGGACAAAATTATTCAGACAAGAGAATGGACGAAGCAGGAATTAAAGCGCCTCGGATTCGTGTTTGGCGATTCGAAGAGCAACTTTATTTTTGCCATGCATCCGGATGTATCCGGTGTCGCTTTGTTTGAGGCACTTCGTGAGCATGATATCTTTGTGCGCCACTTCAGCAATCCAGCGCGCATCAACGAATATCTGCGTATCACGATCGGAACGGATGAACAGATGAAGACGTTTATCGCCTTCCTCGAGGATTATTTAAATAAGAATTAGGTTAAAGTGAGGATTTATTTTTATGATTGACTATCTGGTCGTATTTTTTGTATCTATGGTTCCGCTGATCGAACTGCGTGGTGCAATCCCGATCTCGCAGATTAGGCATCTTCCGATCATCCAGTCATATATTATCGCGATCATCGGTAATATGCTGCCGGTTCCGATCATCTATCTGTTCGCACGCAAGGTACTTGAGTGGGGGGCGGATAAGCCTTTGATCGGCGGCTTCTTCAGCTGGTGCCTCGAGAAAGGGGAGAAAGGCGGTAAGAAGCTGCAGCAGAAAGCGGGCAGAGGTCTGTTCTTAGCCCTCCTTCTTTTCGTCGGAATTCCGCTTCCGGGAACCGGCGCGTGGACGGGAACACTGGCAGCGAGCATTCTGGATATGGATTTTAAATCGACGGTGGTGGCTGTCATGCTTGGTGTCCTGCTTGCGGGTGTGATCATGATGGTACTCAGTTTTGCCGGAGTTAGTATTTTTTGATGAGAGGTAACTGTTCAGAACCCCACCACACAAATTCGCAAAACCGCACGATACTCGTGCTTTCCCGTTGCTACGCAACTAGTTTTGCTCATATGTGGGGTGGTAACTCTATTCGAGTTCCCTTAAAATAAGAAAAACAGCTGCTTACATGCAAGCATGACGCATCAGTTTTTCTTATTTCAAGGGGTTCTGAATAGTTACGATGAGAGAATAAACTATGAGTAAGAAACAACATAAAGTAAAGCCAATCCCGCGACAGATCCGGTGGGATAAGCTTGACAATACCGCACACCTCTTCCCGTCGATCGCGGGGGAGAGTATGACGAATGTGTACCGCATCAGTGTGGAACTGAACGAAGAAGTGCAGCGGGAGGCGCTGCAGCAGGCTTTGGACATTGTCCTTCCGAAGTTCGACGGATTTAACGTAAGACTTAGAACCGGTGTGTTCTGGTATTATTTTGAAGAGAATGGAAAGAAAGCGCCAAAGGTGACGGAGGAGGCGATGTTTCCGTGCCGCTATATCCGTCAGAACCGCAACCGGAATTATCTGTTCCGCGTGACCTATTACGGCTGCCGGATCAATCTGGAAGTGTTTCACGTACTGACGGACGGTATGGGCGGCATCAATTTCTTAAGAGAACTGACCTATCAGTATCTGCGCCTGGTGCATAAGGATCTGGCTGAGAAGGCGGGGGACAAGCTGAGCGTAGATACCTCGCTTTGCAGAGAGGACAGCTTTGTCCGCAATTATAAGAAGAGTAAGCCAAGCGGCTTCAATAAGGAGAAGGCGTATCTGATCAAGGAGGAGCATCTTCCGGCAGGCGAGTTTGGTGTCATGCACGGAAGTATGCCGGTTCGTCAGCTTAAGGAGGTTGCACATCAGTATGGTGCTTCTTTGAATGAGTACTTAGTTTCCGTGTTTGTGTGGAGTGTCTATACGGAATTATTGCATGGAATGCCGGGCGGACGCCCGATCCGTGTGGCAATTCCGGTAAACTTACGCCCGTATTTCGATTCGAACACGACGAAGAATTTCTTTGTCATGGTGTCAGCGGAGTTCCGTCCGACAAAGGATCAGTATACATTTGAAGAAGTCGTGCAGATTATAAAAGAAAGCCTGCATTCGCAGATCAACAAGGAGCATCTGGAGGATTTGTTCTCTTACAGTGTGTCCAACCAGATGAACAAGCTGATGCGTCCGGTACCGCTTTTCCTCAAGAAGATTGCGATGCGGCTTGTCTATACGAAGTCGGCGGTAGCCAATACAACGACGATCACGAATATCGGCAATATCAAGATGGACGAGCTCTATGCACCTTATGTCAAAGGCTTTAAGTCGTTTATCGCGATGTCAAAGGGACAGGAGATCAAGGGAACGATCTGTTCCTATCAGGATACGCTGGTATTTACGTTCAGCTCCGTATTCGCAGAGGCGCTGGTCCAGAAGGCATTCTTCCGCAAGATTGCTGCGGATGGAATTGAGGTAGAGATTCAGACGAACGGGGTGTATTATGAGTAGATGCAAAAAATGTAATGTGATAATTTTGGATGATACGGATCGTTGTCCGCTTTGTAAAAATGTGCTGGACAGTACCGGAGAACCGGGCGTAAATACGTATCCGAATGCGATCGGTGTCAACCGGAAGTTCCGTCTGCTAGAGAACCTGTTACTGTTTCTCTCCATCGTGGCGGGATGTCTGATGCTCGCGATCAATCATATGCTTGATGCGGATGTCGCGTGGAGTCTGGTGGTATGTCTGATCTTAATCTATGCCAATGCGGTTCTTCGTATGGCAATCATTGGTAAGTACGGCTATATGTTTAAGACGCTAAGTCTTGTGATCCTTGCGGTACTGATGCTTCTTGGCATCGATTATCTGACCGGATACAAGGGATGGTCGCTCGATTATGTGCTGCCGCTTGGCGTGCTTCTCATTGATCTTGCGCTTCTGATCCTGACATTGGTGAACCGCAGAAACTGGCAGAGCTACATGATGGCGCAGATTCTGGCAATCCTGCTCAGCCTGATCCCGGTGGGACTCAGACTCGGCGGAATCATCAAGTTCCCGTATCTGGTGTGGATTGCCTTCGGAACATCGGTATTTTTATTCCTCGGAACGCTGATCATCGGTGACAGACGGGCCAGAACAGAATTGAAACGGAGATTTCATGTATGATAGAAAGTGAAGCAAGTGTTAAGGGACGCGTGATCGCGGATCTGTTGTCTCACCTGACGAACGATCTGCAGATCGGCAAGAAGATCAAAAGCGGCGAACTGAGAAAACGCATGAAGGAGCCACCGTGGATCGTGCCGGACTGTTTTAATATGACACATATCGAGATGGAGAATTTCTCGATGAAGTTATTGTCGCTTAAGGAGAATCCGAATCAGGATCATGTGATATTACAGTTGCACGGAGGCGGCTATATGGGCGCGGTGCGCAATGCCTACTACGTGTTTGCGGGACTTTACAATGAAGTCAGCCGTGGCTGCAATGTATTGACTCCGGATTATCGTGTGGCGCCGGAGCATCCGTATCCGGCGGCTTTGGAAGATGCAGTCGCTTCGTACCAGTGGCTGCTCGACAAAGGGTATTATGGTGAGCAGATCATTGTTGCGGGGGATTCCGCGGGCGGCGGTCTTGCGATGGCTTTGTGCATGTATTTGAAGGATCACAAGATGCCGATGCCGGGAGGCATCGTTGCAATGTCACCCTGGACGGATCTGACTGCGAGCGGAGAGTCTTATGAGACGAATTATGAGAAGGATCCACTGTTTGGCAATACAAGGGAGAGTCTGATCTATGTCAATGATTATGCGGGAGACCACGATAAGATGGATTGTTACATCTCGCCGCTTTTCGGAGATTTCAGAGGATTCCCGCCGATGCTCATACAGGTTGGCTCCCTGGAGATGCTTCTCAGCGATTCCGTATCGGTCGCTGCTAAAGCGAGAGAGCAGGGTATCCGTGTGCGTTTAAGCATTTACGAGGGAATGTTCCATGTGTTCCAGATGGCATATCTGAACATTCCGGAGTCGAAGAAGGCGTGGGCGGAAGTTGGCAAATTTATTGACGTGATACGAAACGATGAGCGGGTATCGTCGTAAGAACAGGTATTAAGGCAGGACAGAAGTCCTTTTGTCCTGCGTTAGATATGCTATATGAAAATTGAGAAGGAGAAGAATTTCAGATGAAAGATTACACATTAAACACGAAATGCGTACAGGCCGGTTATACACCGGGAAATGGAGAACCGAGACAGATTCCGATCGTCCAGTCGACAACCTTTAAGTACGACACGAGCGAGGACATGGGAAAACTGTTCGACCTTGAAGCAAGCGGATATTTCTACACAAGACTGCAGAATCCGACCAATGACTATGTCGCAGCCAAGATTGCTGCGTTAGAGGGTGGAACAGCAGCAATGCTGACTTCTTCCGGACAGGCAGCCAACTTCTTTGCACTGTTCAATATCTGTGAGGCAGGCAGCCATATTGTGGCATCTTCTTCCATCTATGGAGGAACGTTTAACCTGATCTCAGTGACGATGGCGAAGATGGGAATTTCAGCGACTTTTGTATCACCGGATTGCACCGAAGAAGAATTGAATGCAGCATTCAACGAAAATACACGTGCGGTATTCGGCGAGACGATCGCTAACCCGGCACTCACTGTACTTGATATCGAGAAATTTGCAAAAGCCGCACATGCACACGGCGTACCGCTGATCGTGGATAACACCTTCCCGACACCGGTCAACTGCCGGCCAATCGAGTGGGGCGCAGATATTGTGACACATTCTACCACAAAGTATATGGATGGACACGGAGCTGCTGTGGGCGGAGCAATCGTAGATTCCGGTAAGTTTGACTGGATGGCACATGCGGACAAGTATCCGGGACTTTGTACACCGGATGAGTCTTATCACGGAATTACATATGCCGAGAAGTTTGGCAAGGAAGGTGCTTTCATTACAAAATGTACTTCCCAGCTGATGCGTGATCTTGGATGTATCCAGTCTCCGCAGCACGCATTCATCTTAAATCTTGGATTAGAGTCGCTGCATGTGCGTATGCCGCGTCATGTGGAGAACGGACAGGCTGTGGCAGAATTTCTGGAGAAGCATCCGAAGGTTGAATTCGTAAATTATCCGGGACTGAAGAGCAACAAGTATTATGAATTGGCACAGAAATATATGCCAAATGGAGGCTGCGGCGTTGTTTCGTTTGAAATCAGGGGCGGACGCGAGGCGGCAGAAAAGTTCATGAAGAACTTAAAGCTTGCTGCCATCGAGACGCATGTAGCGGATGCGAGAACCTGTTGCTTAAATCCGGCAACCTCCACACATCGTCAGATGAATGATGAGCAGCTGCTTGAGGCCGGCATTCCGGCAGGTCTGGTTCGTATTTCCTGTGGACTGGAAGATAAGACAGATCTGATCGCAGACTTAGAGCAGGCACTTGCAACTGTTTCATAAACGAAGAAGTATAGAACAGAATAAAAAGAAGCCGCAGGCAAATTTGCCTGCGGCTTTTCGCTTGTATGATTAAGCGGTCTTACCGGTATAAAGCTGATAGTACTTACCCTTGGCTGCAAGCAGCTGCTCGTGGTTACCTCTCTCAATGACGCGTCCCTGTTCAAGAACGATGATGCAGTCACTGTTCTTGATCGTGGAGAGACGGTGGGCGATAACGAAGGTTGTACGTCCTGCCATCAGTTTATCCATACCATCCTGCACGATACGCTCCGTACGGGTATCGATCGAGCTTGTTGCCTCGTCGAGGATCAGTACCGGAGGATTGGCGATCGCTGCACGTGCGATGGAGAGCATCTGGCGCTGTCCCTGGCTGAGATTCGCACCATCTCCGGTGAGGATCGTGTTGTAACCGTCCGGAAGCTGGCGGATGAAGGTGTCTGCGTTCGCAAGTCTTGCAGCAGCGTAGACTTCCTCATCGGTTGCATCAAGTTTTCCGTAGCGGATGTTATCCATAACAGAAGCGGTAAACAGGTGGGTATCCTGTAAAACGATACCGAGCGAGTGACGCAGATCCGCTTTCTTGATCTTGTTGATATTGATGCCGTCGTAACGGATCTTACCATCCTGAATATCGTAGAAACGGTTGATCAGGTTCGTGATCGTTGTCTTTCCGGCTCCGGTCGATCCGACAAAGGCGATCTTCTGACCAGGAGTCGCATACAGATCCACATTGTGCAGAACAATCTTATCCGGCACATATCCAAAGTCCACATCGTCGAAGACGACATCTCCGGTCAGACGTTTGTAATCTACCGTACCGTCTGCCTGGTGTACATGTTTCCATGCCCAGATACCGGTCGTCTTATCGGTCTCTGTGAGTTGTCCGTTTTCTTCCTTCGCATTCACGAGAGTGACATAACCTTCGTCGGTCTCCGGCTCTTCATCGAGAAGCTTGAAGATACGCTCACTACCTGCCATCGCCATAACCACACTGTTGAGCTGCATGCTGACCTGTGAGATCGGCATATTAAAACTCTTGTTGAAGGTCAAGAAGCTGGCGAGCTTACCAAGTGTCAATCCGCTGAAACCGGCTAATGCCATCACGCCTCCAATCATGGCACAGAGTACATAGCTGATATTACCGATCTGCGCATTGACAGGTCCTAAGGCGTTCGAGTAACGGTTTGCATTATAGGCACTGTCATACAGCTGATCGTTGAGTTTGTTGAAATCTTCGATGTTCTGCTGCTCGTGTGTGAATACCTTAACGACTTTCTGTCCGTTTAACATTTCCTCGATGAATCCGTTGACTTTACCGAGATCCTGCTGCTGTGCAAGGAAGTAGCGGCTGGAGAATCCGGCAAATTTGCCAGTGACAAATACCGTGATCGCAACCATCACAAGTGTGAGGATCGTCAGCGGAATGTTTAAGATCACCATATAGATAAATACATTGACGATCGTGATGATACTGTTCAAAAGCTGCGGGATACTCTGGCTGATCATCTGGCGGAGGGTATCGATATCGTTCGTGTAGACCGACATGATATCTCCGTGTGAATGTGTGTCAAAGTAGCGGATCGGCAGATCCTGCATGTGGGTGAACAGATCGTTTCGAAGGTTCATGATCGTTCCCTGCGAGATATAGATCAGCAGCTTGTTGTACGTAAAGGTTGCGACAACGCCCAGAGCGTAGAAGCCTGCAACTTTGCCGATCGCCTGAAGCAGCGGTGCATAATCTGTGCTGTGATTGTTGATCATCGGCGTGATGTAATCATCGATCAGCTTCTGCATGAACATCGTTCCCTGCGTGTTGCACATAACGCTGGCAACAATTCCGATGATAACCAGTGCGTAGAGCGCACCATATTTCTTTAATACATAACCCATCAGGCGCTTCATCAGCTTACCTGGGTTCTCAATCTTTGGTTTTGGTCCTCTTGGTCCACGTGGTCCAGGCATTAAGAAGCACCTCCTTCATCAAAGTCTCCGCCGCCCTGTGTCTGCGATTCGTAGACATCGCGGTAGATCTCATTGCTTTGTAATAATTCTTCATGTGTTCCGAATCCGTTTAAGCGTCCGTCATCCAATACGATGATACGGTCAGCATCCATAACGGATGAGATACGCTGCGCGATGATCAGCTTGGTCGTTCCCGGAATCGCTTCGCGGAAAGCCTGGCGGATGCGCGCGTCGGTTGCAGTATCAACAGCGCTCGTACTGTCGTCGAGGATGAGGACCTTCGGTTTCTTTAATAAAGCACGTGCGATACACAGACGCTGCTTCTGACCACCGGATACGTTGGTTCCTCCCTGTTCGATGTAAGTATTGTACTTATCCGGGAATGTCTGGATAAACTCATCGGCACAGGCCTGTTTACAGACCTCTATGCATTCTTCTTCGGTTGCATCCGGATTACCCCAACGGAGGTTATCAAGGATCGTACCGGAGAAAAGCACATTCTGCTGTAATACGACAGATACCTCATTTCGCAGCGTGTCGAGATCGTATTCGCGGACATCCCTGCCACCGACATAGACTGCTCCATCCTCCACATCGTAGAGACGGCTGATCAGATTGACGAGCGAAGATTTCGAACTTCCGGTTCCGCCGACGATACCGATCGTCTCGCCGGAGTGGATATCAAGATTGATATCATCGAGCACCGGAACTTCGGCATTCTTCGAATACCGGAACATCACATGGTCGAAGCGGATGCTTCCGTCTGCGATATCGTAGCAAGGATCGGCAGGGTTATGAAGCGTGCTTTCCTCATTGATGACCTCTGCGATACGTCTTGCGCTGGCAACACTCATGGAGATCATAACGAATACCATGGACAGCATCATCAGACTCATCAGAATGTTCATACAGTAGGTGAGCAGCGCGAGCAGATCACCGGTCTCAAGGGAACTTCCGACAACCATGTGTGCACCGAACCAGCTGATCAGAAGGATACAGGAGTATACCGTAAGCTGCATCAATGGCGAGTTCCATACAACAACGGATTCTGCCTTAAAAAGCATATCGTAGATGTTGCGGCTGGCTTTCGTGAAACGCTTCTTCTCGTAATCGCCGCGGACATAAGCCTTCACAACGCGGATCGCGGATACGTTCTCCTGAACGCTCTCATTTAAGTCATCGTACTTGCGGAAGGCTTCCTGAAAGTAGCGCATTGCAAGAAAGACGATTAACGCAAGGCAGGAGCCGAGCAGGATGACCGCGATCAGATAGATGAGCGCCAGCCGAGGACTGATGAAGAACGATGCGATCATCGCCACGATCAGTGTGGAGACTGCACGCACGCACATACGCAGGATCATCTGGTAAGCGTTCTGAATGTTGGTAACATCGGTAGTCAGTCTTGTGACAAGACTGGCGGTATTAAATTTGTCAAGATTGGCAAAGGAATATGTCTGAATCTTTTCAAACATCGCTTTGCGCAGATTACGGCCGAGTCCCATGGAAGCAGAAGCTGCGTAGTTGGCAGCCAGACATCCGAATGTGAGGGAACAGATTGCCGTAACGACCATCCATGCACCGATAACATAGACGTGATGGGTGTCTCCAAGGTTGACACCCTTATCGATGATCGAAGCCATAAGGAGCGGAATGATCATTTCCATAATTACTTCCGCAAAAGCAAAAAGCGGCGTAAGTATGGAGGCCTTCTTGAACTCCTTGACCTCGGCAAGCAGTGTTTTTAACATAAGTGAACCTCTCTTCATTAAAATAATGGAATTGCAAATTATGCTTGCAATTTAAAAGTTAGTGTGCTAACAATTAGATATGTTAGACTATGAATTTTTAATTGTCAACAAAAAGTTATGAAGAACAGAAAGAAATTATGAGGGAGAGTATGTGTAGTAAAGATGTTCACCAACATTTCGGTCATAAGTTTCGTATGATTCACAATATGATCGACAAATATTTTGAGAAACGGTGCGACGGATCCATTCATTATCTGACCAGGGTGCAGTGTGCAACCTTACATTATTTATATGACCACCGGGATGAGGATGTGTTCCAGAAAGACATCGAGGCGGAATTTAGTATCTCCGGTGCGACAGCAACGAATATCTTAAAGGGACTTGAGAGGCAGGCACTCATCACGCGTGAGCCGATGCCGGAGGATGCCCGCCTTAAGAAAATTGTCCTTACAGAAGAGGGTATCGACTGCAATGCGCAGGCAACACAGAATATGTATCATATGGAAGAGACACTGACGGCAGGATTCTCAGAGGAAGAACTTGAAGAATTCCGCGATATGCTGGATCGCATGATTGCGAATCTTGAGGGACTGCAGGAGATCCGCTCGGAAAAAATGTAAAAAAGACCACATAATATTGTCAATCCTTATTGACAAAGACACAAGATATAGTGTAATCTTGTTGTTGCAGACAAATAATACTATATATTGTGTCACGCGTCGTGACATTCAATGTTTTGGAGGATAGACAATGAAGATTATCAAACGAAGCGGCAGTGAAGCGGTATATGATTCGAACAAGATCATAGCTGCCGTACAGAAAGCCAATGCATCCGTCATTGACTACGAAAAACTTTCTGATGAACAGATCAGGGAGATCGCGGACAACGTAGAGACTGCGTGCGAGAACATGAAGCGTTCCCCGAGTGTGGAGGAGATTCAGGATATGGTGGAGAACCAGCTGATGAACAAACGTGCCTTCACCGTTGCGCGTAACTACATTACATACCGTTACAAGAGAGCACTTGTGCGTAAGTCCAATTCTACGGATCAGCAGATACTTAGCCTTCTCGAGTGCAACAACGAGGAAGTAAAGCAGGAGAATTCCAACAAGAACCCAACGGTCAACAGTGTGCAGCGTGACTATATGGCCGGTGAGGTCAGCAAGGATATCACGAAGCGTTTCTTACTGCCGGAGGATATTGTAGAGGCACATGAGAAAGGACTCATTCACTTCCACGATGCGGATTATTTTGCGCAGCATATGCACAACTGCTGTCTGGTCAATCTGGAAGATATGTTACAGAACGGAACCGTCATCAGCGAGACAAGGATTGACCCGCCGAAGAGCTTCTCGACCGCCTGCAATATCGCAACACAGGCGATCGCACAGATCGCAAGCTCCCAGTATGGTGGACAGAGTATCTCACTTTCGCACCTTGCACCGTTTGTACAGGTCAGCCGCGAGAAATTCCGTCAGCAGGTGCGCAAGGAGTTTGAGGCAGTCGGTTTAGCTCTTGATGAGGAGCAGATTAACAAGGTTGCAGAACTCCGTGTCAAGGAAGAGATCAACCGTGGCGTGCAGATGATCCAGTATCAGGTTATCACACTGATGACGACCAATGGACAGGCGCCTTTTATTACCGTATTTATGTATCTTGACGAAGTACCGGAAGGCCAGACAAGAACTGACCTTGCAGCAATCATCGAGGAGATGCTGCACCAGAGAATCCAGGGTGTCAAGAATGAGAAAGGTGTATTCATTACACCGGCCTTTCCGAAATTGATCTATGTGCTCGAGGAGGACAACATCCACGAGGATTCCAAGTACTGGTACTTAACCGAACTCGCAGCAAAATGCACTGCGAAGCGTATGGTCCCGGACTACATCTCCGAGAAGAAGATGAAGGAACTCAAAGTGGATAAGAACGGTGAGGGACACTGCTATACCTGTATGGGATGCCGAAGCTTCCTGACACCGTATGTCGATCCGGAGACAAACAAGCCGAAGTATTACGGACGTTTCAACCAGGGTGTTGTAACGATCAACCTTGTTGACGTGGCTTGTTCTTCTGAGGGAGATATGGACAAGTTCTGGAAGATTATGGACGAGCGTCTGCAGCTTTGCTACCGTGCACTGATGTGCAGACACAAGAGACTGCTCGGCACACCTTCCGATGTAGCCCCGATCCTGTGGCAGAACGGAGCCTTGGCCCGTCTGGAGAAAGGAGAGCCGATCGACAAGCTTCTGTTCGGTGGATATTCAACAATCTCACTTGGCTACGCAGGACTCTGCGAGTGTACCCGCTATATGACCGGTGTGTCCCACACGGATCCGGAGGTCGGAACACCGTTCGCACTCAAGGTTATGCAGCGCCTCAACGATGCATGCCAGGAGTGGAAGGAGAAGGAGAACATCGACTTCAGTCTCTACGGAACACCGCTTGAGTCTACGACCTACAAGTTCGCCAAATGCTTACAGAAGCGTTTCGGAATCATCAAGGGCGTTACAGACCGCAACTACATCACGAACAGCTATCACGTACACGTGACAGAGGAAATCAACGCATTCGACAAGCTGAAATTCGAGTCACAGTTCCAGAAGCTGTCTCCGGGTGGTGCGATCAGTTACGTGGAAGTTCCGAACATGCAGAACAATATCGAAGCTGTACTTTCGGTTATGAAATATATCTACGACAACATCATGTACGCCGAGCTCAACACCAAGAGTGACTATTGTCAGGTGTGTGGCTACGATGGAGAGATCAAGATCGTCGAGGAGGAAGGCAGTGGCAAGCTGATCTGGGAGTGCCCGAACTGCGGCAACCGTGATCAGGACAAGATGAGTGTTGCCCGCCGTACCTGCGGATATATCGGAACACAGTTCTGGAATCAGGGACGTACGCAGGAGATCAAGGAGCGCGTACTGCATCTGTAAAAAGGAACTTATTCCCATAATTCAAAAAATGTCTCATAATTAAAAATGGGATAAAATCAACGATCGAAGTAGTAAAACACACATAAAGGAACTATAGAAGTGTCTCATAATTGATTTGATGAATTATGAGACACTTTTTTTGAAAATTTAATTGTCTAATCCGTAGCCAAGGGAACAAGTTGGCGGATAAATCCGGTACGACTTATACGGCAACAGGCGTACCATCGCTAGATATTCTGTATTGAGCAACTATCAGGATGCCGAAGAGTAAGTATGTGAAGTATTAATGTATTTAGGGATCATCACGAGGTGGTCCTTTTTTGCATATCATCATATTTATCGATGCGGGAACACTTGTTCTTGAACGTGATAGATAATTTTGGTATAATGTGAGTATAACATCGGGAAGCAGAAAACGGTAGGCGGTTTGCCCTCATCAAGGAGGGCTAAAAACTCTCCTTATAGAAAGGAGGGAGATAGCCGTGGTTACATATTCAGAATTGTTTCAATTTGGTTTGTTACTTGTTGCTGTCATTAGTCTGGTCATTCAGATTGGACATAAAAAATAACCGCCCCCTGCTAAAGATGCGGTTATTTTTGTAACTCGTCAATGGCAAACCGTCTACGGCTTCCCTTTGTTGCCTTTATTATAGGGGAATGCAGTGAAAAAGTCAAGGTGATTCGAGAGAGCGGTTATCGTTGATTGGAAGTGGAAAATGGGAAATATAATTAAATTTCATAGTTCATATTCATTCTGTGCAGATGTCTTGAAAATCAAGGATGAGAATGGAAATGTTAAACAAAAAGTATACATTGGCATTAAGGATAAAGAGAGTAAAAAGGTAATAATCAATCCGGTTACGTCTCTCTTACGGACATGGAGTTCAAAGAAATTATATACACAGTTACAGTATGCGCAGAAGGTTACAAATTTTCTTAATTATGTATATTTTGATAGCAAATCGGTAAAGCGTTTTGATGAGATCAATGTTAACCATGTAGTAGAATTTATCAATATGTTGACTGCAGAGGGACAAGCAAGATCTTATGTGCTTGAGCATAAGCGTCTGTTAACAACGTTCTTTTATTATGCAGTAAGCCATTATGATAATATATGTGCTATTTCAAAAGAGAATTTTAAAATTAATAATAAAAATATGGTTGTTTGGCCGAAATTGGATGCTCAGATATTATTACCTTCCGTTGCTGCCGGACATGATAGGAAAAGAAACAAAATTACTAATTTAGACTTACCTTTAGTATTTAGATTTATAGAGTTAGCAATGTATGAAACTCCTAATTGTGCGTTTGGCTTTTACTTTTTGTTTTTTGGTGGATTGAGAGCGTCAGAAGTTTGTCATCTTATGGACAGGGATTTACCTTCAAAAATATCAAATAAGGCATATTTTTCAATAAATGTTGAAGACAAGATAATAGATGAGGATTCAAAGTACGCTGACATCTCAGAAAATAAGAAAAACAGAAAACAAATGGTTCTTTATATTAAGGACTTGTATGAGGAACTATTTGTATTATGGAAACTGCAATGTCATTCGGGACCGATTGTACAAAAGAAAAGCGGCGGTGGAATGACCGAACGTGGATTTGCCAAAAATTTTAGAAAAGTAAAGAATATCCTTATAAAGAAATTGGAAGAAAGCACCTATGAAGAGGACCGCCTTTTGGCAATTAACTTGTCTTCGTATGATTGGGGAACACATATTGGCAGAGGCGTATTTTCCAATATTATTGCTGATAATACCAAAAATCCTTATCTAATATCTGTTGCCAGAGGAGATAGTAGTTTTTCCTCTGCATTGCCGTACATTTCAGAATCAGAAGAGACTCTTCAAAATACGACAAAAATAATTAACAATATGTATGCTTCATTTAGAAAGGATAAAAATGCAAAGAGTACTTAATTACAGGGGCGTTGATTATTATGATTTAAAAGCGCTTCTTAAGCTACATCCAACACAATCGCATATTGGAGAGAGAAAAGAGATTAAGAACCAGATATTCACATTTTATGGTCGGCAGTATGTGACACAGGATGTATTGAATGATATTTGCGAACAAATAGATTTGGCAGAACATTATTATTCGAAAACTAATCTGGAAATAATGTTTGAATGTGAAGGCGAATATGACATTATTTTGTTGCCGATACTTAGTAAAATATGCGAGGTTAGATATTATAAGAATAATACTTATTTCAAAAAAGAGGAACTGATAGGATATAGTTCTTTATCAAACTTGTATTCGGCTGTGTCAGGAGAGAAGGTTGTTACTGCAAAAGAACTTGTGAGACATCATAACAAAAGCCGCACATATTTTATGGGAAATTTGTATATTTCGCAGAATCATTTGAATTTTTTGTATAGGCAATCCGAACAGTTGATTATTAATAATCAATTGTGTATTCGATATAGGATGGATCCGTTTAAGGAGTTTGAACAGCGATGCAATAGATCGAATGAAATAACATCGTTTGATATATATTTTGATGGGAAATATCATTATCCAATTACCATGGAGCTGATTAGAAAATATTATCTTCAAACGATTAATAAATCTACTGCAAGCCATCGGCATAGACTTGCCACAATATATATTCATGCGATTGATATTTTTTTATCACAATTAACAAAAGAAATTGAAGATTACAACGAGAGAGAACTTTTGGATACGGTTTTTTGTAATCCTATATTGATAACAAATAAAATGATAGTGGGATTTGTTGAATATGTTAAGGCGATGAATCCGAATTTTCTTCCTAATGTGGAGAAAATGTATTTAAAGGCGAATAATACATCAACAGTAAGTTCGAAAGATATATTCGAACCGGAAGAGTTTGCAGCGATATACTATGAAGGTATTAATGTGAAGAGACATGTTGAGAATGCGTATAATGATCATGCTTATGCCCAATATTGGCTGTACATATTACTTCAATTATCTAATTTTATTAGGAGCTCTGATATACTTAACTTTCCAATACTTAAATTACCTAAAGAGTATGAATGGGGATATTTTTGTGACCATGATATGTCAGAAGCGGAAGCCAATAGCATCTGCAATGTGTGTGAAATAAGTGCTAAAAATATATTGATAGGGAAGACACAGGAAAAGAAACGAATATATATAACGAGAGATATGCAGGTGCCACTTGCGGTTGCATTGGTCATATGTAATGGTTATGCTCAAAAGCGAAAACTGAAAGTCTTATTTTCTAATTCTCGAGGAATTAATGCAGCTAGAATTTATAATAAAATGGGAGAGCCGTTTTATCAGATCGGTAATCACAAGATGAATTATTCCCTAGCAACGTATTTTGAACAAACAGGGAATGAAGCAAATGAATACAGAAATCAAGTGTATACATATTTGTCATATATGAGAGGGCATAAAGTAAATGGTCCGATGAGTGTATCAAATACAACAGCAATTTACATTAAAGCTGCAAACAAGGATCAAAGTATATCAAATATGTCGTATCATGCGACACAAAGAGGAGCATTTGGATGGCTCTATCATGTATTACTTGATTATACGAATGAAAAGTTCGATTCGTTGGATGAGGAGACAAATCGAATATTAGAGTTGCAAAACAGATATACTCCGGAAAATATGGAGGATTTGTCCGAATTTGTTATAAATGATACAGAAGAGAGAGTTCGTGTCCTTAATCAATTAAAACAGTTTGATAGAAATCACATTAAAAACTTTCTGTCAATAATTGGGCTTCCTGGAACTTTTAAGACAATGCAAGCGCTGCCATGCATCATGGGGAAACATTGTAATAAAACAGGAAATGCATGTCTGTATTGTGAATTCTCGATTAAAACAATAAATGCAATTCGTATATATAAAAATGAATTATATACTATCATTGAGCGGTTATCTGATGAAATTGATGATAATTGCATAAAGAAGTATATGTATTTGGCATATAAGATTTTATTGGTTATTAAGGATATTCGGATGGAATTTGGAACAGAGTATCTAGCATCTTATATTGACATGGTGGACATTAAAGCAAAAATGGATTCATTACCTAAAAAAAATACAGCTCTTTTACAGGAGGTATTGGATGGCAACGGCGAGCATAAAACAAAAAGAGCAGATAAATGAATCAAAAACTCCCCTTATGGTTGAAAAGAGATTGACATATAGAAATGTTTCTGACATAGACCTGAGAGTCAAGTTTAATGAACTAAAAGAAAACGGGGTTATTATTAACGATTCATTTTCAGATGATGAATGGATTATAATTGATCGATTTAAGGAAAGCACAGCTCATTTGCGAATAAAAAAAGAAATGTTTAAATTAAAATCGTTTGTCTTAGTATATGCGAATGATGTTCAGGCAAATACATTAGGACATGCGATTGCATTTGTTTTACGAATATTGACTGTAACTGATAATCTCAAAAAGCAGAATGTTGATATGTTGGAAATAGGGCAATCTTCTGCGTATCTTACGTATGTTTTTGAACTGTATCTTGATTTTGCTGAAGAAAATGTAAATGAAAATAGAGTGTTGCTAGAAAAACTAATAGAAAGTGAGATTGATCATACTAAGAGCCGAGTACTTCCGAATTATCAAAGTGTTTTAATTTTTGAGTATCTTATAGATAGGTTTATTGAAAATGATCTCAAAAATAATTTCATATATTATCCAATTGTGTTATGGTGGAAATTCACTCTGCTAATACCAACGCGTCCAATAGAATTTTTTACATTAAAGAAAAGTGATTTTAAAAAGGATGAGACTGGGTGTTATGTCCGTATACACAGATCAATGAAATCAGATCCGGAAAATAAGTATCAACATCAAGTGGATCTTGTTGAGTGGTTTAAAATAGATGAAGCATTATATGCTTTGTTTGAAGATTATATTAACAGAATAGATTTTTTTGAAGATGGAGAAGGCTATATTTTTAATGCCATAAATGTTCATACGGCCCACAATCGGGAATATATGGGAACGGGAGTCTTGCGGAACCTAAAGCAGAATTTTTATGATAAGATTATTCGGAAAAAATATGGATACGAAGTTATTGGGAAAGGGAAAACTCAGTTTTTGCAGAAGAATGAAATTGAGAGAATTGATTTTGGAGATACTAGACATCTAGCATTTTTAAATTTAATTGTTTCTGGGTATAATCCATATACCATTGCTCAATTGGGTGGACATAGAAACATTAGTACTCAATTTAGTTATTATTCGGGATTGACGACTTATTGTACGTCAAAGGCTTTCTCATTAGCTAATGGTATTACAACTTTAAATAGCGGTAATGCTCTTGCAATGCATGACTTTCATAAGAAGATGATCATAAATGAAGAGTGTGATTTATCGACTGCCAGAAGGGTTGATGGAGGGTATTGTGTTTGCACAAATTATCCATATGACTGTATGTCTTTAGACTGTGGAAAGGGAAATTGTGAGTATTTTTTCGCAGACGATATTAATGATATTATGGATTCTGTGGATGATATACAAGCAGATATAGGAGATCGAGTGGAACTACTGAAAGCAATTATGTATTCTGAACCCAATGATTCTGTTGTGCGTAGTGAGACAATAGGTGCATTACAGGAAGATATTGCAAAGTTATCAAGAGTTTATAAAAATAAAATAGATATGGAGAAAAACAGATGGCAGGAAGACCAAAAACATTAGAATTAGATAAGTTGAAAGCTATTGTGAGACAGTATCAAAGAGAAAATATCGGAAAAAAGATAATGGTTGCTGATTTAGTGAGATATTCCAGCATATCGAAGAATACATGGTACAGAAATCCGGAAATCCTTGCTTATATAAAACAGGCAAACTTTGCCCCACTTCTTATCAAGGCACAGGAGAGGGATATTCCATCTGAGCACGATATTATTAAATCCTGTGGGAATGATATTGATAAATATAAAGACGTAGTTCACATGCTCCTTGATACTATTGATTTGCAAAATAGAGAACTTGTGTCTTTAAAGAAAAGTACAGAGGGCATAACCTATGCAGACGTTGAAACACTTAACAAAAAAGTTGCGGAGTATGAGAAAATAATATCAAAACTGTTGGACAAGCTTAATTTTGCAATTTCGGAAAAGGATAAGCTTATTAATATTAAGGACAATATGGATAAAACAGACATAAGTACATTTTCAAGTCAGTTTGGAGAACTTTTTGAATGATAAAGTTTATTTACTATTTGTTATGCTGTAATGATTTTAAATGCGATCTTGGAGATCTAAAAAATAGACATATAAATTTAATAGTTTATGGTTTGAAACAAATCTACCTTTCGTTTGATGGATTTGTGCCTGAAGATGTTTCCTATGCGTATATTATACATTCACAGGAAGAAAGGCCTAATACAAAGTACTTAAACTATTATCCGAAGGAATGCTGCTTAAGAGAGGCTGCGCGTATACTGAAAGACATTTTGAGAGACTGCGGACTTGATGCGGAAATCGAATATTCAGAGACAATCAATGTAACAGAATACTATGAGGACGCAATCAAGATGCAAGAAAACAAGTATAAAAGTATACTTATAGATTATATGCAATCTTCAGACGAAGTGTTTTATCCGCCTGAGATTATAGAGGATATTTATATTAAGAATTGGTTTGAAATGCACGAGAACCATTATCTGATTAAATATAGCTATAATGACAATGATACTTTTGTTTTGAATGATACTTTTCGCTTAAGTGATTGGGGGTACTATTTTAGTGCTTGTGGTAAATGGTTATCGGTTCATAAGGGGGAAAGCATTCCGTTTAGTGCAAAAGTTGGTAATGTGAGTCTGGGAAACTGGATTACAGAACAGCGGACTGCATTTCGCAAGGGTTATCTAACGAAAGAACGTCAAATACTCTTACAAACCCTTGGCTTGTCGTTTAATATATATGATGAGTCGTGGAAATATAAGTTTGGTTTATTATGTGAATATAAAAATGAATTTGGCAATACGAATATTGAGAAGCGTGCTAAATACAAAAACGAACCATTAGGCTTCTGGTGTGCGGCTCAACGACAAGACAAGAAAGATGGTAAGCTAAGTGCAGATCGTGAACAATGTCTCTTGGACATAGGATTTGATTTTGATCCTCATGAAACAGAATGGAACAGGCGATTTGAACAGTATAAAAGATATGTTGAGCAAGCTGGGGACTGCTACATCTCCCGCAGAACTGATTTCGAGGGAGAACATCTTGGAGCATGGGTGGAAACACAACGTAAAAGACATCAGGATGGAAAGATGTCAGTAGAGAGGGCTGGAAAATTGCTCTCCCTCAATCCTAATATATTCAAGGATTCGGTATAGAAAATATATGTGAATTATGACACGAATTAATTATGGGAAAAAGAGTTCCTTTATATCTGTAATTTGCAAAAACACAAAAATGCTGAGGTATCTATGAAAACCTCAGCATTTTTTGCGTGAACCACAAATGAAACAGGATAAGGTATGGAAAGCAAAAAGTATGGAGATTGTATCTGTACATTTGTGAAATTTTTGTGTATAATTTGGTTAACAATAGCACTCTTATGTCCGATATAAATTACAATAGTATAAGAATGCGTTTCCAAGGAAGGAGATTGTATAACATGGAGAAAAGCAAAATGATAAACAGAGGAAAGAAGATTGTGGCAGTCGCATTATCACTTGCAATGATGATTCCGCTTGCTTTCAGCCAGACAACCGTAACGAAGGCAGCAGGCGGAAGCCAGACGACGACAGTACCGACACCGGATAAAGTTTTAAAATTGACTGTGGAGACGAACACCGAGGATAAGAAAGTGTCGCTTGAGAGAGGACAGGAAGTAAAAATGAAATTAACTGCGACTTCCGATATGGAGATTGAGGAAATTGTAGGAAATTTGAAATTTGTAGATGCACAGGGAAAAGAGGAAAAATGCTTTACGTTATCAGGTGTGGAAGCTGATCAATGGAATGCGGGATTTGGTGCAGATGTTTCGGTTCTGACTTTCCGCCCGAGTTCTGCTAAGACCGTAAAGGCCAATGATGTGATTGCAACGATTACTCTGAAATCAATCAAGTCGGTAGATTCCGTGACAGCCGAGTATGCGATTACCAACATGAGAGCAAAGACGACCGGAACTACGGCAGCGGCAGTTGCTACAACCGGTACAGTTCCATGTGCAATGCAGAACGCATTAGCATCGACACGTGGCGTTACACTGGAAATGGATGCAACATCCAAGCAGAGGATTTATACCTTTAATTCAGCGAACTTAAAAGAGTTTTCACTTCCGGTTAGAATCAAGGATAATACCGGATTTAATGCGATGAAGGTCAAAATCACATACGATTCCAGAAAGTTGAATTACAAGAGTTATAAGGTATCATCGAAAGCTTTGATTTATCTTCACTATATGACGGAGTATCAGGGTGTTGATTCGGATGGCAACGGTGTGGTAACCATCAGTTTTGTGGGAACGGATGATACGACAATGACGGGGGATTTCCTGACATTGAATTTTAGTATCGGAAGAAATGCAACTGCTGATGAGGGGCAGAATAAATCGATTCTGAAGTGTGAGATTACCGAGCTGCAGAATGCATCGGAGAGCGAAAACCTCAAGAAAGCATCAAATGATTGTATAATTACATTTGAAGAGGGCTCTAAGCGTGGAGATGTTAATCAGGATGGTAAAATTAACTTGCTTGATGTGACTTATGCTTTGCAGATTTATAATGGGGTAAGACCTAATCCGACGAAGGAGCAGCAGGATTTGGCCGATGTCAATGGCGACAACAAGTTAACGTTAGTAGATGTATTGATGTTACTCAAAAAATGCAATGGAGAGAATATTACATTCGCATAATTAAGTATGGACAACGATAAGAAGACAAAATATGCTCACCTTTACGAGCAGCCGTCTTCATCGACTCCGGCTTCATTTACCAATGAAGGGAAGCGCCCGGAACGCGGAAGCGTTTATCTGGACGATCTAAAAGAAATTGAACAAATATGCACTCAGAATGATTTGGATGATGATAAGCAGAATCAGAAGCTTTATCGGAGCCTTAAGAACAGAAACATTTTCTCCACGTGGGTGGGAGAGATGTTTCTGTATGGATTGTCAAATCATACGAGTAAGAACCGCCATAGACGAACCATGGAGAAAATCTGCAAGCGGATTGCAGTCTCTTTCCTCGCTATGGCGGTAGTGTTGTTATTATCCCTTCTTTATTTTCAGATGAAAGCGGTGCGGGAAGATGCTGTGCTTGCATATGTGCGGCAGGAAAGAGAACAATTACAGAAAATGTCAAATAGTGACGGGGATGACAATCGCAAGGTTGCAATCTTAGACCAATATGCTATATTATATAGTATGTATCCGGATGTTGTCGGATGGGTAAAAGTCGATGGTACCCCAATCGATTATCCGGTTATGCAGGACACAACCGGAGATGAGTATTATCTGAATCATAATTTTGAGGGGAAGGATGATAATAAGGGAGCGCCTTTTGTCGATGCTGACACTCAGATTAAGCCGCTTGACAAGAATATTGTGATCTATGGACACAATACGAGAGATGGCAGTATGTTTGGAGATCTGGATTATTATCTGGACCAAAAGTTTTATAAGAAGCATCCGACGATCTCATTTGACACGATTTATGAGACAGGAACTTATCAGATTGTGGCGGTTGTTAAGACGCATGTGCGAAACAATGACGAGTCTGGATTCCGCTACTATTGGTTCCGCAATTACGAGAATCGTGGCGAATTTCAGGAATTGTTGGATTTTATTGATGAGAATCAAATTTATGACACGGGAGAGCATCTCTCCTATGGGGACAGCATGATCATGTTATCAACCTGCGAGTATACGGTTGAGAACGGACGGCTTGTTGTTATTGCAAAAAGGATATAAGGACGAAGGATGAAGAGATTAGCGAAACTGTTATTAGGAATTTGTATGGCATTGATAGTCAGTCTGGCTGCCACTCCGGTGGTGACTTATGCGTCGAGTATCAATCTTACACTTGGAACAACGGATAATGCAAAGGTTGGAGATACGGTTACTGCCCGCATTGTACTTGGCAATAACCCGGGTATGTCTACGTTTGCGGTAAAGCTTGCATACAACAGAGATGCACTCACTTATACCGGAGCAACCTGGGCATCTTCCGTGACATCGAATTCCAATAATGTTCAGTTAATCTCAGAAGTGACAGAGAATGGAGGCCCGGTTCTTAATATTTCTTCGATTCTGAATCAGACGTATTCCGGCAATGAGACTTTTGTTACTTTAAATTTTACAGTAAAGCAGGCATATACGACGATGCCGGTGACTTTGACTGTGCGGGAACTGACGGATTCCAGCTATAACACCATGACAGTGAACACAGTTGTTGATGCGAATGCAGGAAAAACGAATACCCAGAACAGCCAGAACAACAGTCAGAGCCAGAGTAATAGCCAGAGTCAGAGTAATAGCCAGAACAATAGTCAGAACAACAGCCAGAATAATAGTCAGAATAACAATCAGAATAACAGCCAGAACAACAACCAGAATAATAGCCAGAACAACAGTCAGAATAATAACAATAATAATTCAAATAACAATAATTCGAATAATAATGACGACACAACGATCGATGATACGATTGATGGATCCGATACAACAAAGAAGCCGTCAAAGGTTGATAAGACACCGAAGACCGGAACGTTCGATATCCGTTATCTGTTCGGTGCTGCCATCGTGGTATTCCTTGCGATCGCGGGAATCTGTATCAAGGTGTTGGGAAAGAAGAAGATGTAATGAATTGCGCAGGAATTAAATATTGTGATATTGCCAACGGCACCGGGTGTAGAACGGTGCTGTTTGTCTCGGGATGCCGGAATGCCTGCAAAGGCTGTTTTCAGCCGCAGACATGGGATTTCGGATACGGAGAGCCTTTTGATGAGAAGGTGCAGAAGGAAGTGCTCGACTCACTGGCTCCGGATTACATTACCGGAATTACGTTGCTTGGAGGGGAGCCGTTCGAGCCGGAGAATCAGAAGGAACTTGTGCCTTTTATGAGGAAAGTCGTTGCACAGTATCCGAATAAGAATGTATGGGCATTTACGGGATATATATATGATAAGGATCTGGTTGCCGGAGGGAGACGGCATACAGAAGATACCGATGAATTACTTTCTATGATTGATGTGTTGGTGGATGGACCGTTTATTGAGGAACTTAAGGATATTACCTTGAAATTTCGCGGTTCATCGAATCAGAGGGTTCTTGATTTAAGAGAAACCATCCGAACGGGGAAGATAACCACATTGTTTTAGAAGAGGAGCGTGTTAAGTATGAAAAAGCATATCAGTATGATGTGTGCGATAATCTGTTATGCAATCGGCGTGATCGCCTCCGTGTATTTCGGATTATGGAAGATGCTTTTGCATCCGGTGCTTATGATTGTTGCGGCTTTTTCTGCCGGAACACTGACGGTGAATCTGATGATCGCGTGTGCGGTCAAGATTTTGTTTTCCACGACGCTTACCGGACTGATCTGGTGCATCGGATACATAGGTTATAACCATTTCAAGGGGACGGAGGATCCGGACTGGGATAAGCTCAATCCGCTCAATGATACGAATGATTATGAGGAAGAGAGGCGTGTGTCGTGATTCTGCGTGTGCCGGAATATTATGATGAGTTCTCCTGTATTGCAAGTCGCTGCAAGGACAGCTGCTGCGCAGGCTGGGAGATTGATATTGATGAGGAATCTTATGAGTATTACCGGAATGTTGAGGGACCATTCGGAGACCGCTTAAGAGAGAGCATATATGAGGCGGAGGATGAGGATGGCGGTTACCGTTTTAAGCTGAAGGGACCGAAGCGTTGCGCGATGCTCAATGATAATAATTTGTGTGATCTATATACCGCTTTGGGCGAGGAGGCGCTGTGTGAAGTGTGCACAGAGTATCCGCGCTTTTCGCTTGTCTATGGGCAGGTGGAGCAGAAGGCACTCAGTCTTTCCTGCGAGGAAGTGGGACGGATTCTTTTTAACCGAACCGAGCCGGAGCAGCTGATTGATATCGAGCTTCCGGGAGACTGTGAGGATGATGAGGAAGATCCACTTCTGGTTGCCTTCATGGAATGGGTGCAGAAAGAAGCGGTTGCAATCCTGCAGAATCGACAGAATCCGATTCCTTATCGTGAGAAGGAATTTCTCGCATGGTGTGACCTGGCGCAGAATGCACTCAATCATGCGGAGGCGATGGATGACTTGTCACTTCTGGACGTATGGAAGAAGGAGCAGGCACTCTTGCAGCTGCGTGCGTGGGAAAACGAGAATCCGGTTCAGAAATGTTTGAAAACACAGATGGATGGTCAGGACGAGAAATCCACAGAAGAGGCAGAGAGAAGTCAGGCGTTATATGAAGATTTCTGCGATCGTTTTGAAGTTTTTCTGACGATGGAAGAGCTGGATGATGAGTGGATCAACACGAAGGCAGAGTTTGAGAAGCTTTATCATGCGGATACTTACGGAAAGCTTCTGCGCGAATATCTGGATTCGGATGACTATTCGGAACTTGGTTACGAGCATCTGCTTGTCTACTTTGTATACCGTTATCTGATGAATGCGGTCTACGATTATGATATCTTATCTTATGCGAAGATGATCGTTGTGGCGACGCTTGTCGTGCGCGATATGGACGCAGCACGTTACCAGAGAAACGGTGGGGCGTTTACGATGTTTGACCGCATTGATATCGCACGCATTTTCTCCAAGGAAGTGGAGCATTCGGAAGGAAATGCTGAGGATCTCAAGGAAATGTGTATGATGGAGGAGATTGCTTCGATCGAGGCGTTGGATCGCCAGATATCAATTTGATTTGGAAATGGACTTGGTAATTTGAGAGTGAATTCGATAAATGGAGAGTGATTTTTTTATTCTCGTTGTAACACATATGTGAGATAAATAGAAAACCCGCATGTGCCATCTGGCATATGCGGGTCTTGCAATTGCTCAAATTTATTTGTCGAGCAGATCGGTATAGAAGTCTGCGTAATCGGTACGGGCTGCGTGGCTGAAGTCGATCGCTGCGGACGGATGCTGGTTTAAGCGGCCGGTCAGCAGGTAAGGAATATCGTATCCCCATACGGCTCCGGATGCTTTCAGTGGAAGCATATGTTCCTCAAGGAATTTAAGAACCGGGAAGATATTGTACTTCGGGTTCTTAAGGAAGCTTAAGAGAAGCTCCATCGCACAGTTTCCGGCGCCTCGTCCCATAGACATCATGGTTGCGTCGAGAAGGCTGACACCTCTTGCAGCGGCTTCAATCGTATTGGCGAAAGCGAGCTGCTGGTTGTTGTGTGCGTGCATACCAATGTATTTGTTGTATTTTTCTCCGACTTCTGTGTATTTGTCGGCAATTGCACGGATCTGCTCCGGGTAGAGTGCTCCGTAGCTGTCTACAATGTAGATGCCGTCTGCATTACTCTTGCCGACCATCTCGAGTGCCTGATCGATGTCTGCTTCCTTGGCGTTGGATACTGCCATAATGTTACAGGTTACTTCGTATCCTTTCTCTTTGGCATTCTCGATCATCTCGATTGCTGCAGGCATCTGGTGAACGTAGGTTGCGACGCGGACCATGTCGATGACACTTTCGCTTTTGTCAAGGATGTCCTTCTTGTAATCGCAGCGTCCGACGTCTGCCATAACGGAAATCTTCATGTCGGAATTGTTGTCTCCGACAATCGCGCGGATGGATTCCTCATCACAGAATTTCCACTTGCCGAATTTGTTTACGTCAAAAAGCTCCTTGGAAGCCTTATAACCAAACTCCATGACGTCGACACCCGCTTTCACGTTGGCGCGGTATAATGCGTTGATAAAATCGTCCGAGAACATAAAGTTGTTCACAAGTCCTCCGTCACGAATGGTTGCGTCCAATACGCGAATATCAGATCGTACTGTCATTAAGTCTCCCTTTTGAGCCATTGTTGTTTCCTCCTAAGCTGAAATAAATTATTTAACACTTTAACGCCTTAACGCGTGTGAGTATATGATAACACATTGTGCCGAAAATGCAAGTAAAACTTTACTTTTCTTATTCAGACTAATATAATTAACTTGGATTAGAATCCAAAGGAGGACAAAATGATATACTTACTGGGAAACTTAGAACCCGCAATTATTGCGTTTGTTGGAATTTTATTTGCGTTTGCCGCAACCTGTATCGCAATCGCAAAGCTGAATAAATACCTGCCGAAGGATATGGGACGTCAGTTTGCACATGACGGTGCGCTATCTGCCGGAAAGCCGAGAGGAGCCGGTATCATTTTCGTACTGACCTTCGTTGCAGCAGCACTTCTCTTTGCACAGATGAATGTGGAGATCGGTATCTATCTGATCCTGATCGTTGTTGAGATGTTTACGGGATATTTTGATGATGCCGCAGAGAAACCTTGGGGCGAGTATCTGAAGGGGTTTCTTGATCTTGCGGTAGCCGTTGTTGTAGCACTTGTTTATCTTCACTATAACACAAGCACAATTACATTTGCGATCACCGGTACACAGGTCACAATTCCACCGGTTGTATTTGCAATCCTTACGGTGGTTCTTGTGTGGGCATCCATCAATGTCACCAACTGTTCGGACGGTGTAGATGGACTTTCCGGAACACTTACCATTATTACATTGATGACGATTTTTGTATTGGATAATCTGCTTGGTGTGGATGACGGATTTAATTTCTGCATCTTACTGTTTTGTGTATCTCTGCTTGGATATCTGTGGTACAACGCGACACCGAGTAAGCTTCTGATGGGAGATGCCGGATCCCGAGCGATGGGTATCTTTATTGCAATCGCCGTACTTAAGATGCACAGTCCGTTCATGTATCTGCTTGTTGCAGCAGTATTGATCGTAGATGGAGGACTTGGACTGATCAAGGTTTCGCTGCTTCGTTTCTTAAAGATACATATTTTAAAGAATGTGACGACACCGATCCATGACCATGTACGCAAGAGAAGCGGATGGTCGAATGCACAGGTGGTATTCCGTTTCGCAATCATTCAGATTGTGATCTCGGTAGCAGCAGTGTATATAGTAATGATGTAGTGAATCATTCTTTCAAAGTAATTATTGAGATAAGAGAAAAGTACAGTACAAGGGGTTTTTTAGAATGCGATACATAACGATTGAGGAAGCACAGCCTGGAATGTGCCTTGCCTATGATCTATATGATTCGATGGGCAGAACGATGATAGGACGAGGCTGCGAGCTGACTGCATCCTATATCGATAAACTGAGGGATTACGGATTTAGCGGAGTCTACATTGATGATGAATTGTCGAAGGAAATCCAGATCGAGGCATCGATCTCCGAGAAGCTTCGAACAGACGGAATCAACTGCATCAAGAAAAGTGATATTGATCACTGTGCAGAGATTGCAGCTGCAATCGTAGATGAGATATTGCCGCGTGGCGAGGTCTCTCTTGATATGCTGGATCTGCGATCCTATGATGACTATACCTATGCGCATTCTGTAAATGTTGCGGTTCTCTGCTGCGTGATCGGCATGGGAATGCAGATGAATGAGCGTGATTTAAATTATCTGGTTACGGCGGCGTTACTCCATGATCTCGGTAAATTATCGATACCGCCGGAAATCCTAAACAAACCGGGAAGATTAACGCCGGAAGAGTATCAGATCATGAAGAAGCATGCAGAGTATTCGTACAAGCTTCTGAGCAATCGCTGGGATATTTCTGCACATATTAAGCAGACGGTATTGCTCCACCATGAGAATTATGACGGAAGCGGTTATCCGCAGGGGCTTCTCGGCAAGGAACAGTCGATATTTGTCCGAATTCTGCATGTAGCGGATGTGTATGATGCTTTGACCTCGAAGCGACCGTACAAGAAGCCGTACTCTCCATATGAGGCGATCGAGTATCTGATGGGTGCATGCGGTATTATGTTTGACAAGCAGGTAGTGGAAGTCTTTTTGGAATATGTACCGCTTTTCCCAAAGGGAACGAAGGTCAATCTATCGGATGGAAGAACAGGAATTATTTTTGAAAATGCGGGTAAGCACAATCTTCGACCGGTTATTATGCTTGATGATGGAGAGAAGATCAATCTCATGGATAAGGAGCACTTGAACATCACCATTCTTCCACCGGATTATCTGGATGTCGTATCTCCAGAGGATGAGGAAGAGGGCAGAAATAACATGGTGGATGGAACGCCGCATACCAGAATCATGGTGGTCGATGATATGAAGACAAATCTTGAGGTGATGCGCAGCATTCTGGATAATATCTATGATCTGACGCTTTGTAAATCCGGATATCAGGCGATCCAGTATATGAAGAAGAATCCGTTCCCGGACCTGATCATTATGGATGTGGACATGCCGGAGATGACGGGAATCGAGGCTACGGTTAAGATCAATGAGATTACGGGAGGAACGATTCCGGTTCTCTTCGTGACGGCAATCTGCGATGCGCAGACGGTCATTACCTGTCGCGAGCTGCATGCGGCAGGATACATTGTACGCCCTTATAAGCCGGTCTATATTAAGGCTGAGATAGAGCGTATATTAAGCGGATGGAGGCATTAGGATATGATGTTAGTTTTCCTTGGGGTGTGCATGTGCATTACCTTCTTCGTACTCCAGACATATATTACTTCAGGCTTTCATGCCAGAGAGCACCGGCTTCTTCCGCTGGTGCTCACTTTGGTTGCGCTGTATAACTTTTACCGGATTGTACAGGAAATCATGGGCAGCACAAGCGTATTTCGGGCTTTGACCGATCTGCTGGTTATTCAGATGGTCTATGTTCTGTTTCATTATGTAATGGATTTTATGCATTTCAAGCTGAAAGTATGGCTGGAAACGCTTCTTTTTTTTAGTCTGCTTTTCTCGGATTTTATGATGTTTTATGATATGATCTATGACCGGTCTTATCAGGATGTCTTTCTAGTTACTCTTTTTGCCTATGTGCTTCTGACACTTGGCTTTTCCACTTATGCGCGAATACTGACACCACTCTCGCAGATTGAGGGACATGTCAATGATATGTTGTATGCATCGATCGCGTTGCCGGGATTTGCATTGCTTTTCCGTGTATTCTCGCAGGGGGCAGAGAATATTGTAATGCCAATCGCGTTGGAATGCACCTGTCTGATCATCTATTATCTGATGATGACAGGACAACTGACAAATGTAGCAATCGAGATGCAGGAGAATTACTATAATACTTCGGATATCGCATGTTTTCTGTTTGACAGTAAGATGCATTTCCGTGATGCAAATCTGGAAGCGAAGAAGATTTTTGCGGAAGCAGTACAGGAGATGGAGAATGAGCCGGATAATTATGCGTATTATTCTTCGATGATGCGATGGAGTACACATCCGGAGGATGAGCTGGAGAGGAAATATGGCGAACTGTATTACAAATGCCAGCTGCAGCCAGTATTCAAGGACGATATTCTGTGTGGATATATTCTCTGTGTTATTGACATCACGCACCTGAAGCAGGAAACGAAACTGATGGAGCATCTGAAGCGGGAAGCAGAGAACCAGTCTGTGCTAAAAAGCAAGTTCCTTGCGAGTGTCAGTCATGATTTAAGAAGCCCGCTCCATGCGATCATTGGAGGAAGCGAGATCCTTCTAAGACGTAAGGAACTTCCGGCGGAGAGCCGGGCAATGCTTGGATATATTCACAATGCAGGCAACACGCTGCTTGAGCAGGTTAATACCATTCTGGTGTATTCCAAGCTGGAAGCAGGAAAGCTGACTCTGCATAAGAAAGAATACAATTTCTATAATCTGCTCAAGGAACAGGCACATATCTGCCTGATGAATCTGAACGAGAAGCCGGTTGATTTTGTGGTACGGATGGAGAGTGAGTTTCCGGAGATGATGATCGGCGATGAGTCGTGCGTGCGGCAGATCCTCCAGAATCTGTTGTCCAATGCAACGAAGTTTACCGACCGTGGATCCATTGTGTGTACCATCTGCTGTAACAAAAAGAAGAACAGTTCGATCATACAGGTATACGGAAGCGTGGAAGATACCGGTGTGGGAATGAATGCCCAGCAGCTGGAACACATCTTCGGAGAGTATGTCTCCTACTCGGATGATAGAGGACTTGAAGGCAGCGGACTGGGACTTTCTCTGGTCAAGCAGATGGTGGATCTGATGCATGGGCATATACATGCAAGCAGCGAGGAAGGTGTTGGAACCCGGATCATGTTTGCTTTTGAGCAGGAGCAGACATCGTCTGTAATGCTTCCACCGACCAATATTGACCGGGATACACTGTTAAAGAAGCCGGTCTATGCGGTAAGTGATGTGAAGCCAAACTGGGTATTCCCAGGAGCGAGGGTGCTTCTGGTGGATGATATGGAGGTCAATCGTCTGATCTTCAAGAAGCTTGTTGGTCCGTGGAAACTGACGGTGGATCTGGCTGCTTCCGGAGATGAGGCAATCGCGGCGGCGAAGCTTCACAAGTATCAGATGATCATCTTAGATCAGATGATGCCGGAGAAGTCGGGCATTGAGACGGCGGATGAAATCTCGGAGTTCTGTGATGTTCCGCTTGTTCTGATGACGGCGGACATCTCGGATGCAACGAGAACAGAGGCTTTGATCCATGGATTTATCGAATTTCTGCCAAAGCCGGTACAGATGGAGAATCTCGGCACGCTTCTTGAGACATGTCTTCCGGTTGAGTACCGTGAGATTCCGACGGCGGATACTTCGGTGGATCTGCAGGCAAGAGACCGCGAGGAGGCACTCGCCTATGCGAGAACACTGGAAACGTATTGCAAAGAAGTACAGGAACTGCTTGGAACGCTTGAAGAGTATGAGAAGACCAATCTTGATATGTTCCGCGTGAAGGTGCATGGAATCAAGGGAATCAGCAGACAGATCGGTCAGGATGAGATGGGCGAGCAGGCAGAAATCATGGAGATGGCGGCAAAGACCGAGAATCATGTCTTTATACGAAGAAATCTGCCGAAGTTTCTGACGCAGCTACAGGGTGTACACGATGATGTTGAGCGGGAATTTAAGGAACTTAGAGCTCAATATGAGGATAAAGGAAAAGAAAACGAAAAGCAGGAAATCGGTCAGAATGAAAAGCTTCAGTTGTGGAAGGATTTAAAGGATGCTTTTGATGCTTATGATCTGAATGCGATGGAAGAGATGATCGGTAAGTTGTCAGAAGTTGCTTTACTGCCGGAGGAAGAGAAGATATTGCAGAATGCGAAGGAAGCCTGCGATGATTTTGAATATGAGGACGGAAGCGCGGCGTGCGAGGAGGCAATGTCTATACTCGCGTAAACTCGAGAAACACGCTTCGCGGGTTCCTCGAGTTATCGCGGTGCTCGCCAGATCCGCAAGCAAGCTTGCGATTTTTCTCGCTACTCGCGCAAAAAAGCGCCGCTAGACTTTGCGGCGCAGTAATGCATAGAATTTCTCGATATGGAAAGGTTTTCCCTGTACGGCTTCAACCTTCAGACGGTTTTCCTCGCTGAATCCGACTAAGATATTGTGGTTGGCCTCTGCGAGGTAGTCCATGATACCGTCGATATCGGATTTGGTATTCTTTGGACAGTTGACGTACATATGCTTGTTCGCGGTAATGTGCATCGTGTAGGAGATGCTGAAGTGGTACCACAGGATTTTGTGAAGTGTGGAGTGCTTGTAGATCCACAGAATTTCCTGAATCGGTACGACAGCGTTCGCATCCGGCGATGTCATAATGAAGAAATGTTCTGTGATGAACATGTCCTCCGTAGCCAGCTGAGGAAGCGTTGCAAGTTCTTCTTCCGCTTGTGCGAGGAGCTTCGCAGGATGACCGAACACGACTAAGTTCTGACAAGGTGGGGAGAGCACCGGAAAACGGATGCAGACCAGACAGGTCAGAATATACAGGATCGCATAGATCATGGTTGAAAAATACACGATAAACAGGATCGTGGTTGCAGTCACATGGTAATCCGGCTCGCTGAAATAGTATTCCGATACCTGAGAGCTGATGCCGCTTTCCGTCCAGTCGAGATCAGTGGCAAGAGATGCCATCAGAGCCTGGAAGGATTCCTGTCCGCGGACAACGCGACCGGTCACGGTGAGCGATGCAATCGAAGGAAGACCTTCCTCGCAGGTGCGCGGCGTGAGCAATACGATCACACACTGTTTGTCGTGCATGGTATAATAATAATAGCCGCGCGTCCGGCCGTACGCTTCGCTGGTATATCCGGTAAAGCGGAGGTCGTGGAATGTGGTGCGCGTATAGCGGTCCTTCGACTGGTAGGCAGCCTGTAAGGTTTCTTTCTTCTCCATTGTATGTGGATGAAGCATGTTGCCAAGTGGCAGGACAACCCACAGGATTGCCAGAAGGAGCAGATATATAATTGGTGAAAAAAGCCTTTTTTTGTAAAAGGCTTTTATATTACGTGTGATATAATGTTCGTAATTATCTGGCATAATGGTTCCCTTTCCTGGAATATTACAAGACAAGTATAAAGGTTTCGGGGAGAATAATCAACCTTGCTTTTACGAATAAAAATTGATAGTATTAGATAAATTGGAGGCAAATTATGGAGGCATATACAAGCTTTGCGAGTGTATACGATCTGTTCATGGACAATGTTCCGTATGAGGAGTGGTGCGCATTCCTCTGTAAGATTCTTGCGCAGCATGGGATTACAGACGGACCGGTTCTTGATCTCGGATGTGGTACCGGCAAGATGACAAGACTGATGTCGGAGCAGGGATACGATATGACCGGAATCGATAACGCGGCGGAGATGCTGCAGATTGCGGCGATGGAACCGGGTGAAGTACCGATTCTGTATCTGCTGCAGGATATGCAGGATCTGGAACTGGACGGATGCGTGCGTGCGGTCTGCAGTGTGTGTGACTGCGTGAATTATGTGCTGGATGAAGAGGAACTGCAGCAGGCTTTCTCGCGGGTGCATGAGTATCTGGAAGAAGACGGTGTATTTATTTTTGATGTGAACACATCCTATAAATATACAAAGCTTCTGGCGGAGAACACGTTTGCAGAGAGCCGGGATGAGGGAAGTTTTATCTGGGATAACTATTATGATGAAGAGGAGCGGATCAATGAGTATGATCTGACGCTTTTTATCCCGGAAGGGGACGAACTGTACCGGAGATACACAGAGACGCATTACCAGAGAAATTATGAGACCGCGACTTTATTAAAACTTCTGAAAAACGCGGGCTTTATCGATATTTGCGTGTATGATGATTACACGGATGCGCCACTTTGTGAGACGAGCGAGAGAGCGGTATTCGTGGCAAAGAAGTCCAAATAATTACGATAGGAGAGAAAATTATGTCAGATTATATTGTACGTGCGACTGCAGCGGATGCGAGTATCCGCGCATTTGCGATTACATCGAGAGATTTGGTTGAGACAGCAAGAGAGGATCACAATACATCACCGATCATGACCGCTGCGCTCGGACGTCTGTTGTCCGGTGGCGCGATGATGGGCACGATGTTAAAAAATGATAAGGATCTGCTTACCTTACAGATCCAGTGCAGCGGACCGGCGAAGGGATTGACCGTGACTGCGGATGCACACGGAAATGTCAAGGGATTTGCAAGCAATCCGGTGGTTGAGCTTCCACCGAATGCAGACGGACATTTGAATGTCGGAGGTGCTTTAGACCTTGGAATTTTAAGCGTGATCAAGGATATGGGCTTAAAGGAGCCTTATGTCGGACAGTGTCAGTTGCAGACCGGTGAGATCGCGGAGGATCTGACGTATTATTTCGCAACATCGGAGCAGATTCCGTCAGCGGTAGGTCTTGGTGTGTTGATGAACAAGGATAATACAGTGAAGCAGGCGGGCGGATTTATTATCCAGCTGATGCCTTTTACCAGTGATGAGATCATTGATAAGTTAGAGAAGCGTATTGCAGAGATCGATTCTGTGACGATGATGCTCGAGAGAGGACTGACGCCGGAGGGAATACTGGAGGAAATCCTTGGAGATTTTGGATTAGAAATTGTTGATACAGTTCCGGCTGCGTTTGTGTGCGATTGTTCGAAGGAGCGTGTATCGCGTGCACTCTCAACCATCAGTAAGAAGGATTTGGATTCTATTATCAATGATGGAGAGAGCATCGAGGTCAAATGCCAGTTCTGCAATAAGGCATACAATTTTGACATTGACGAGTTAAAGGAGTTAAGAAAGTGAGACATGGATTTGTAAAAGTCGCAGCCGCAACACCGAAGATCAAGGTGGCAGATACGGTATATAATACGGAACAGATACGTCTTCTGATGACGGAGAGTGCGGCATGGGGCGCACGCGTTACGGTTTTTCCGGAACTTTGCATTACCGGATATACGTGTCAGGATCTCTTCCTGCAGGAGAAACTGATCGCTGGTGCGAAGGATGCGTTAATGCAGCTGGCAGAGGCGAGTGCGTCGATTCCAGGAATCTATTTTGTGGGATTACCGTATGAGATCAACGGAAAGCTTTATAATGTTGCTGCTGCCATCTCAGATGGTCAGGTGCTTGGAATGGTGCCGAAGAGCTGGATCCCGAATTACAATGAATTCTATGAGATGCGGCATTTCGCATCGGGAGCGGAGCTTAGCACAGACGTGACACTTCCGGATGGCAGTGAGGTTTTAGTAGACCGTGAGCAGCTTTTTGTGTGCGAGCAGATGAATAAACTTAAGATTGGCGTAGAGTTGTGTGAGGATCTGTGGACGCCGAATCCACCGAGTATCGCACATGCGCTTGCAGGAGCGGATGTGATCGTAAATCTGTCGGCTTCCAATGAGATTACTGGCAAATCGGCATATCGCAAGGAGTTGGTATGCGGACAGTCCGCTAGACTGGTCAGCGCTTATATTTACGCATCGGCAGGGGAAGGGGAATCAACCCAGGATCTGGTCTTCTCCGGACACAATCTGATTGCGGAGAACGGACGTCTTCTGGCAGAGTCGAAGCGTTTCGGATATGGCGTGATCTACACGGAGATCGATGTGGAGAAGCTGATCGCCGAGAGACGCAGGATGACGACGTTTGCGACGCAGGATGGCTATGTAGAGACTTCCTTTGAACTGGAGCCTGAGGAGACGAAACTGACCCGCTATATTGATCCGGCGCCTTTTGTACCGGGAAATAAGGATGAGAGGGATAAGCGTTGTGATGAGATTCTGATGATTCAGGCGATGGGACTTAAGAAACGTCTGGAACATACCGGTGCAGGAGCCGTGGTTGGAATCTCGGGTGGACTGGATTCCACGCTTGCGCTGCTTGTCACGGTTCGTGCGTTTGATCTGCTTGGAAAGGATCGCAAGGGGATTACTGCGGTAACGATGCCGGGATTCGGTACAACGGATCGCACATATGATAATGCGGTCAATCTGATCCGTTGTCTTGGCGCGGAGTTTGTGGAAGTGGATATCAAGAATGCAGTCAATGTACATTTCGCGGATATCGGACAGGACGATTCCGTGCATGATGTGACGTATGAGAATTCGCAGGCGCGTGAGCGTACGCAGATTCTTATGGACATTGCAAATAAGAAGAATGCGTTGGTGATCGGAACCGGCGATCTCTCGGAACTGGCGCTTGGCTGGGCAACCTACAATGGTGATCATATGTCCATGTATGCGGTCAATGCTTCCGTGCCAAAGACTCTGGTCCGTCATCTCGTGCGGTATTATGCAGATACATGCGGAGATGATCTGCTGGCGAAGACACTTTTGGATGTACTCGATACACCGGTATCACCGGAACTTCTTCCACCGGAGGATGGCAAGATCTCGCAGAAGACGGAGGATCTGGTTGGCCCGTACGAGCTGCATGATTTCTTCCTGTATTATATGCTTCGTTTCGGTTTTGCTCCGGCGAAGATCTATCGTCTGGCACAGATTGCTTTCCAGGATACGTATGAGGATGCATTTATCTTAAAGTGGCTGAAGATATTCTATCGTAGATTCTTTGCGCAGCAGTTCAAGAGATCCTGTCTCCCGGACGGTCCGAAGGTCGGATCGGTTGCGGTATCGCCACGTGGAGATCTTCGTATGCCGAGTGATGCCTGCTATACGATCTGGAAGGATGAGGTTGATAAAATAATTCCGTCAAGCAAATCATAAGTGTGACTGTTTGCAGGCGTCACTTATGATTTATTTGACGGAGAAATCGTAAATTATATGAAATTAAGTAGTTGGCATGATAAAAAAAGACAATCGGATTACCGATTGTCTTTTTGTGCTTAAATAGGTATCTGTAATTACAGTAACTGAATTCCGTGATCTTCACATTCCTTGATTGCTTCTTCCGGCCACAGAGAACTCTGCACTTCTCCGATGTGTGCCTTGCGAAGGAAGAACATACAGATTCTTGACTGACCGATTCCACCACCGATGGTGTATGGAAGATCTCCGTCAATGATTGCCTTCTGGAAAGGAAGATCCTTGCGCTCCGGACAGCCTGCTTTATCAAGCTGGGAGAGGAGTGCTTTCTTATCAACACGGATTCCCATGGAAGATAACTCTAAGGCAATATCAAGTACCGGATAATATACAAGAATATCTGCATTCAGTGCCCAGTCATCGTAGTCCGGTGCACGTCCGTCATGTGGTTCGCCGGATGCGAGTTCATCACCGATCTGCATGATGCAGACAGCGCCTTTGGCCTTTGTAATATAATACTCGCGCTCCTTCGGAGTGTTGTCCGGGAACATATCCTCAAGCTCCTGCGAAGTGATGAAGAAGATATCCTTCGGGAGTGTCAGGTCAATGTAATCATACTGGATCGCCATATACTGTTCTGTCTTGCGGAGGCATTTGTATACAGTGCGAACCGTTTCCTTTAAGAAGTCGAGATTGCGGTCTTCCCTGGAGATGATCTTCTCCCAATCCCACTGATCAACGAAGATTGAGTGGATATTGTCGGTACTTTCATCTCTGCGGATGGCGTTCATATCGGTGTAGATACCTTCGCCGAGTGCAAAGCCGTATTTCTTTAATGCGTAACGCTTCCACTTGGCAAGAGAGTGTACAACTTCTGCATTCTTCTCGTTCTGTTCCTTGATGCCGAAAGTAACCGGTCGCTCATAACCGTTTAGGTTATCGTTAAGTCCGGTCTCTGGATCAACAAAAAGTGGAGCAGATACACGCGTCAGATGTAATCTCTGTGCAAGTAAAGCCTGAAAAAAGTCTTTAACCGTCTTAATCGCAAGCTGGGTATCATGAAGATCCAGCTCAGATTTGTAATCTTTTGGTAAAATCAGATGTTCCATGAGGTCTCCTTTATAGTTCGATCTAAAATAAGTAGATTTCTAATCCGCATTTTATTATAGCACAAGGAGGTTGAAATTCAATAAGCATTGGACGAAAAGTTGTGTTATACTATTGAGAAACAAAGGAAATGAGGATCGATTATGCGAAAAGAAGATTTAACGGTCCCGGCGATCATTGCGGAGGCAATTGAGATTATCGTCGGACTGATTTACATAGGGTTGCAGATTTATTACGGTTTGTCTAACCATGTGCCGCCTTACAAATTTATTTGTAATATTGTCGGACTGCTTCTGGTCTATGCAGGACTTACGATACTGAGCAATCATCCGGAACAGGTGAATCGTCTGAAAACAGAAGTATGTGTGGGAAAGGTGCGAAAATACACACTTCGCATGCTTCGCCTGATCAAGTTTGTTTTTGTGGTTGGATTGATGGTGCCTTGTGTGGGAGATGTGATCGGAATCGAACTGAAGGATGCGTACAGTCTTGTGGTGATTTTCGCAATCGTACTGATCGCAGCGTTATATGAATATAAAATACTTCTTGTTATCCGGAGTAACCGTGATAACAAGAAGTAGAGATTGTGTTTTATTTAAGAGAGAGCGGCTGCAGCATCGTCTGCATCGTTTCTTTCTTTTTTGATGCGTGTTCCGCTCACAAAAAGGAAAAAGCCTAATGTCAGCGAAACGATCGTTACGACGAGCATGATTACACTGAGAAGTACGGTGCTTTCCATACCGGCAAGTGCGTTTGAAATGACCGTTCCCCAGAAGTTGAAGAGAAAATGAAGGAAGATCGAATAGTAGATACTTCCGCCTTTTTCACAGACATATCCGAGCACAAGGCCGAGCGCAAAAGCGTAGATTCCCTGAATCCAGTTCATATGGAACAGACCGAACAGGAATGCCTGCATCACGTTTGCAAGCCAGAATGGTACGGCTTTGCGCGCAAGATGCATCGTTGTGCCGCGGAAGATGAGTTCCTCGCAGACCGGGGCAAGCAGTACGGAATAAAGCAGCATCGGAAGTGTGATCGAGGAATCGAGTCCGGCTGTCTTCAAAAGCTCCTCATACTGGTCGAGCCATTGCGGGAAAGCCATCGATACGACGCCAATCAGATAGCTACTGAAGAACTGCATACCCGGAACAAGCAGAACGACACCGGTGAGCTGCCGGATGCTGAAGGTACGCTTGACATTCGGCAGATATACACCGCCGAGCGAATGGTAATACCACATGCCAAAGACTGCGATACAGATGATCGCGTATATGATCATGATGATCGTGCTGAAATCTGCGTTCAACATCAGATCGTAGAGTGTCTCAATCGGGGAGGATTCCTTTGGGTTACGGATCATAAATGCCATAACCGTGCATCCCATGAGAAACAGAGAGGCTGCAAATTGTATGATCACTGCCAGAATGAGCGGTAAGAAGGCAGAGAAAAAATAACCGACTTTTTTCATGATAAATTCTCCAATTTCAGAATATTTAATTTATTATATTATGTCACCATGCGCAAGCATGATGACCTACGCCAGCATCAGCTGGCTTCATTATATCATAAGGTAGATTTATTGCAAATTTAAATCCAAGAAGATATTTACTTTAAAACTTTAATATGTTAAAATTACGTAGTAATAAAAATTACATAAAACAATGAAAGAGGGAGAGCAATGAGCAAGAAACTTAGAACAGAAGCTGTTGATCACTTGTTTGATGCCATATTATGTTTAAAAGATAGAGAGGAATGCTACACATTCTTCGAAGATGTATGTACTGTGAATGAATTATTGTCGTTGTCGCAGCGATTCGAGGTGGCTAAGATGCTTCGCGACCAGAGAACGTATCTGGATATCGCGGAGAAGACAGGTGCTTCTACTGCAACGATCAGTCGTGTCAATCGATCCTTAAATTATGGAAATGATGGATATGATATGGTATTCAACCGTCTGGAGAAAGAGGAGTCTTCCGGAAATTAGATCGAATGAAGAAAGAAAAGGATTTTCCGTTGTTGCGGAAAATCCTTTTTTACTTTACTTTTCACTTGTCTTATCAGTATCCTTCTTGCTGGATTTACCGGTTTCTTTTTTGCTCGAATGAGCGTTCTCGTGTGGCAGCTGGTCGATCACACTCTCGATGATCATTTTCTTGATATACACATCGTAGCTTAACAGGCAGATGAAACTGAAATTCTGTAAGAATTGCTGATCCTCTTCAGGAAAATCTGCGAATGTCTGTTGCGCGATCGCATATTTCTTACCCAGATCCTTTAATAATTTACCGGATTCTTCCGTCTCCAGATCAAACACTTCATTATAGATATCTTCCATATTGAAGCCCTCTTTGTTGCCGAAATAATGATCGGTCAGAGGATTTAAGAGTGCCTGAATATCGCTGATACTTAAGATGTTCTTAAAATAATAGATAAAAAGCAGCGTCAGCACATGCTCCTTGGAATACTTCTTCTTCTCCGGTGCCGGAAGAAGATTGTTCTTCGCATAATTGTTGATCATTGTCTTGGTCAGAATCTTATCATCATCGTGGCGCTTGCAGGCTTCTAACTGCTCGTCCATAAAGGTTGTGACCTGATCCATATATAAACCGATATTCGGAATGTCTTCTGTTTTAATATAGTCGATAGTCTTCAGTTTTTTCTGTAATGCTTTAAGGAATTCTTTTACATCGTTTTCCATCAAACTCACCTCACATGACATTATATAGTATTAAAAACTAGATGACAAGGTATTTTTAAATGAAATTTTTTAGATAAAAAACAGAATGTATGTTCTCTATCTGGTGACGTTATGGTATAATGAAGCCAGCTGATGCTGGCGTAGGTCATCATGCTAACGCATGGTGACATGATATAATCAATTCAAAATCAAAGAAATGGAGCAACCGATGAATTTACTGGATTCACTGAACGAGCAGCAGAGAGAAGCTGTACAGACAACAGAAGGACCGTTACTGATCCTCGCGGGAGCAGGTTCCGGAAAGACGCGTGTATTGACGCACAGAACTGCCTATCTCATCGATGAGATGGGCGTTAATCCATATAATATTATGGCAATTACATTTACCAATAAGGCAGCTGGCGAGATGCGTGATCGAATTGATGCGATGGTGGGATACGGATCGGAGAGCATCTGGGTGTCCACATTCCACTCGACCTGCGTGCGTATCTTAAGAAGATATATTGATCGGCTGGGATACAGTACGAATTTTACCATCTACGATGCGGATGACCAGAAGACGTTGATGAAGGACATCTGCAAGCGTCTGGAGATTGATACGAAATTATACAAAGAGAGAATGTTTCTCTCCGTGATCTCTTCGGCGAAGGATGAACTGGTTGATCCGATCGAGTTTGAGACACGCGCAGCAGGAGACTATACGAAGCGGCGCCAGGCACAGGTGTACAGAGAGTACCAGCAGGCGCTCAGGCAGAATAACGCTTTGGATTTTGATGATCTCATTATGAAGACGGTGGAATTGTTTAAGTTGGACGGAGAGGTGTTAAATGCATACCAGGAGCGCTTCCGCTATATCATGGTTGACGAGTATCAGGATACCAATACGGCGCAGTTTGAACTAATCCGTCTGCTCGCACTAAAATATAAGAATCTGTGTGTTGTCGGTGATGATGATCAGTCCATCTACAAATTCCGAGGTGCGAATATCTACAATATTCTGAATTTCGAGAAGCATTTTGAGGATGCGAAGGTGATCAAGCTGGAGCAGAACTATCGAAGCACACAGAATATTCTTGACGCTGCCAACAGTGTGATCGCCAACAATGTCGGACGTAAGACGAAGAGTCTGTGGACGGACAACGGACAGGGAGATAAGATTACATTTGAGCAGCTGGATACGGCGAATGAGGAAGCTGATTATGTGGCCCGCGATATTGCCAGACACGTGCGCAAAGGCGAGTATCAGTATAAGGATTGTGCGGTATTATATAGGACGAATGCGCAGTCCCGTCTGTTCGAGGAACGTTTTATCGCAGCGAATATTCCGTACAAGATCGTAGGTGGCGTGAACTTCTATTCGAGAAAGGAAGTTAAGGATATTCTCTCTTATTTAAAGACCATCGATAACGGTCATGATGACCTCGCGGTGCGACGCATTATCAATGTGCCGAAGCGTGGAATCGGTGCGACAACGATCAACCGTGTGAGCAATTATGCCGCGGAAAACGATATGGACTTTTATACTGCATTGACGAAAGCATCGGAGATCCCGGGCATCGGTAAGGCGGCGACGAAGGTGGAACCGTTCGTACTGTTTATCCAATCGATGCGGGCAAAGGCAGAAATCGAATCGGTATCAGAATTGCTGCGCGATATTATCGAGACAACAGGGTATGTGCATGAGCTGGAAGCAGAAGGTACCGATGAGGCAGAAGCGCGTATCGAGAATATCGACGAATTGATCAGCAAGGCGTGTGATTACGAGGATGGGGAGGAACATCCGACACTCAGTGGATTTCTGGAGGAAGTGGCGCTCGTTGCAGATATTGACAGCCTTGATGAGGACAGTGATTATGTCGTACTGATGACACTTCACAGTGCGAAGGGATTAGAGTTTCCGAATGTATATCTTGCAGGTATGGAAGATGGTCTGTTCCCAAGTTATATGTCGATCACGAGCGATAATGCATCGGCGGAGATCGAGGAGGAGCGAAGGCTGGCTTATGTCGGAATCACCCGTGCCAAGAAGAATCTGACCATCACTTCGGCGCGCGTGCGTATGGTGCGTGGACAGACACAGTATGGAGCAGTATCGCGTTTTGTCAAGGAGATTCCACCGGAACTGCTGGCAGGAGAAATTTATGAGCCGCGTTCTTACGAGGAACCGGTGCAGGAGAGCTCATTCCAGAAGGCGCGCAAAGCGTTCCGTTCGGTTCCGGATTACGGAAATACCGCAAGCCAAAGTGATGGATATCGAAATAATGCCAATGGCAGCAGCGGGAAATACAGCAGTTATGGAAATGAAGTGGGCGAAGGATATGGTTCTACTTTCGGCAGGCGAAAACCGGCGGCACCAGTCTATACGAAGCCTTCCAACCAGCGTGATTTCGGCTCGGTAGCAGACGGGGATAACTGGCTCACATACGGAGTCGGAGACCGGGTGCGCCATATTAAATTCGGTGACGGAGAGGTGACTTCCATTGTCTCCGGAGGCAGGGATTATGAGGTGACGGTGGACTTTGACAAGGTCGGAACCAAGAAGATGTTTGCGACTTTTGCAAAATTAAAAAAGATATAGATTTCAATAATTTTTCGTAGGAAAATGGGAAAACATATGTTATAATAAAGAAAATCAAAACTTAAGAAGGAGAGGTGCCTACTATGAGTAAGATGGAAGATCTTTTATCGTCCGTTAAGGAAGGTGATGTATTGAACGCTGTAAAGCTTAATAATTTACTTAAGAAGGAAGAAGAGGAGAAGAAGCCTTCGAAGTTCGTGATTGCATTTGCAATTATCGGAATCGTTGTTGCAGCAGCTGCAGCAATCTATGGAATCTATCGTTTCTTTACACCGGATTATCTTGATGATTTTGAGGATGATTTCGATGACGATTTTGATGATGATTTCTTTGAAGATGAGGATGATGAGCCGGCTGCAAAGAAGGAAGAGACTCCTAACGAAGAGTAATCAATAGAATGAACAAAGTGTAAGGGGACTGCGTAAGGTAGTCCCCTTATTTTACGCGAGCAATGAGTCAATTTTAAGAAATACGGCTCCGACAGATCTTCTTTTCCGGCCAACTGCCTCCTAAGTGGACACTAGTTATCCAAAACCAAGAATTTGCAGAAAACCTCCGCTGGACTCTTATGATGATTTGCTGTCCGCTCAAGCTTAGACAGTGGAACTCTAGATGTTCGCCTGACACAGTGCGTGTCCGTCGGACATCCGGAGCACCACAGTCGAAGCAATGCTCGGACACAAAATTTGAGTCCAACAGACGTTTTCGCAAATGCATTGATTTTGTCTAAAATCGTGATCCACTCAGGAGGCAGTCGACCGGAAAGAAGATCCGCCGGAGCCGATATTACAAAAAATTGACGTCAAGTAATAAGAGAAGAAATAAGGAGATATAAGAAGCATGAAAAAAGGACAGATTGCAGAAGGAATTGTAAAAAGTGTGGAATTCCCGAATAAGGGAATGGTGTATACCGCGGAAGGGGATCGCGTGATCGTGAAGAATACGATTCCCGGACAGAAGGTTTCTTTTGCGGTCAATAAAGTCCGCAAGGGAAAGGCAGAGGGCCGTCTTCTTGAAATCTTGGAGAAATCTCCGCTTGAAACCGACAGTCCATGTCCGCATTTCGGGGAGTGCGGCGGCTGCACATACCAGAGTCTTCCTTACGAAGAACAATTAAAGCTGAAGGAAAATCAGGTTCGTGGTCTGATGGAGGATGCAATCGGCGATGCATGTGAGTATGAATTTCTCGGAATCAAGGGAAGTCCGCGCGTACAGGGATACCGCAACAAGATGGAATTCTCCTTCGGAGATGCTTATAAGGATGGTCCGCTGGCACTTGGAATGCATAAGCGTGGAAGTTTCTACGATATTGTGACCGTGTCTGACTGTCAGATTGTGGATGAGGATTTTCGCAAGATACTTCTTGCAACGCTTGATTTCTTCGCAGCGAAGGAAGTCCCATTCTACCATCGTCTGCGCCATGCCGGATATCTGCGTCATCTGCTTGTGCGTAAGGCGGTCAAGACCGAAGAGATCCTGATTGACCTGATCACAACGACACAGGACTTTGGCATGGACGAGGAGACATTCGAGGTACAGAAGCATTCCCTTGAGGCGCAGCTTTTGGAAAAATCAGGTAAATGCCCATGCGCGGGCAGCGTAGATGAAGGGGCAGAGCGCGTGATGCTGAATGAGTGGGAGGAATGTCTGCGCGCATTGCCTTTGAAAGGAAAGATTCAGGGCATTCTTCACACGAAAAATGACAGTGTTGCGGATGTTGTGAAGAACGAGGGAACGGACATCCTTTTTGGACAGGATTTTTTCTATGAGGAACTGCTCGGACTTAAATTTAAAATATCGCCTTTTTCCTTCTTCCAGACCAATTCGCTCGGCGCGGAAGTATTATATTCGACCGCGCGCGAGTTCATTCTCGGAGATAAGGAGGATCTGCTTAACGACAAGATTGTCTACGATCTGTACAGCGGAACCGGTACGATTGCGCAGATGCTGGCACCGATCAGTAAAAAGGTCGTAGGTGTGGAGATTATTGAGGAAGCGGTTGAGGCAGCGAAAGAAAATGCACGTCTTAACAGGCTTGACAATTGTGAGTTCCTTGCCGGGGATGTGCTTAAGATGCTGGATCAGATTGAGGAGCGGCCGGATTATATCGTGCTTGATCCGCCGCGAGATGGAATTCATCCAAAGGCATTGGAACGGATTATTCATTATGGCGTAGAGAGTATGATCTATATTTCCTGTAAGCCGACGAGCCTTGCAAGGGATCTTGAGGTGTTTTTGGCGAGAGGGTATCGTGTGGAGAAAATCTGTTGCGTGGATATGTTCCCGAGCACGGTGCATGTTGAGACGGTTGTTCTTTTGTCCCAACTGAAACAAAAGCCAGATGATTACATTAATGTAACGATTGAGCTTGATGATATGGATGTAACATCAGCGGAGACCAAGGTGACATATGATGAGATAAAGAAGTATGTGTCTGAACATAATGCCGGCATGAAAGTTTCCAATCTGTATATTTCACAGGTAAAGAGAAAATGTGGAATTGAGGTTGGAAAGAATTTGCGCGTTGCAACGAGGAGAATGGACTGCTTGCAGGGCAATTCGACGACTGCCGCGACAGACTTGGAACTTGTTCCAAGTCCTAATTTACCTAAAAATGAAGACAGTAGGCAACCACAGTGTCCGGAAGATAAAGAGAGAGCAATTGTGGAGGCATTGGAGCATTTTAAGATGATTCAGCAGAAATAAAAGGAGTTTGATAAAGGAAAATACTGACTTATGAAAATACATATTATTGGTTGCAGTGGTTCTGGAAAAACCTATTTAGCAA